>Ga0208196_1000231_pt1 | contig 79393 bp, 66 predicted proteins | sample AD_JPNNA7_MetaG_FD_184443 | JGI IMG/M metagenome (GOLD analysis project Ga0208196, IMG submission 184443) | Active sludge microbial communities of municipal wastewater-treating anaerobic digesters from Japan - AD_JPNNA7_MetaG (SPAdes) (version 2) | ecosystem: Engineered > Bioreactor > Anaerobic...
CAACGCATCCGCTCGATTGTTAAAGTTCTGGTACAATGTGTACCGGAACTGCTGCAAATTGGTAGTGTGTAGAGTAATGTTGTCCATACACTACTTGTGCCGCAGTTCCGTTTTTTGTCAATACCGGACCCTGTTTATCGAGGCATTTGTCAAAAGTCCAATTAGAAGCTACGGCCAAGAAAGTGGGATTCCTTGAACAGATCACGAACCGCCTCGGTCTGAACGACGTCACCGTCGAACATGGACGCGCCGAGGAGCTGGGGCAGCAACCGGCCCACCGCGAACAGTACGATTGGGCCATCGCCCGCGCCGTCGCCGATATGCCCATCCTGGCGGAATATCTGCTGCCGCTGGTCAAGCTCGGCGGGCGTGCACTGGCGCAAAAGGGCGAAGGCGCCCCCGCCGAAGTCCAGCGCGGCGAATGGGCCATCCGACAATTAGGGGGATGTGTCCGGCGGCTCGTGCCCGTGGAATTACGGGGATTGGCCGAAACACGCTACCTGGTCATCCTGGATAAAGTCGCTGCGACGCCGCCGCAATATCCTCGCCGCCCCGGCATACCCACCAAGCGTCCCTTGCTGCCGAAGGCATAACGCGGGAACGACGGAAAGTAGCGCTCTACCCCCGGAGCCGGTCAAGCGCTTCGCGGCCTACCGTGAGTAACATCTCCCGGCCGGCAAGAGCCTGCTCCACCGCCACACTGTGCATCGGGCGCACAGGCGCATCCACTTCGTCCCAGCGTTCGACTCCCCTACAGCCGTTCAGATTGCAGTGGAAAGTGACCCGCGTGTATCCCCGCCGCGGCACTGGCAATGCGCCACTGGCGGCCATCGCGGCGACGTTCTCCAGTTGCGGCGCGGCGACACTGTAGGTGCTGACCTCCAATGATGTCGCCTCGTCGAGCAGGGGCTGTACGCGGCCCATCAACTGCTGCACGAAGGTCGCCACTGCCTGGCGCAGGTCCTTACCGGACATAGGCCAGACTAACGGCTCTTCTTCAAAGCATCGAGCGCCGAAGCGGCTGCGTCGCCAATGGTGCGCAGCATCTCCGCACGGTTTTGGAGCGCCTGGTTCACCGCCGCCTGGTGCATATCCCACACCGCCCCATCGATCTGCCCGCTGGCGTTGACCGGCAAGCAGACGATGGTGTCGCTGTCGAAGGCGATCCGCGTGTAGGCGCGCAATTGCACACCCGCCCCGCTGAGCGTTTTATCGTCCTTCTTCTGGGGATCGTCGAGCACAGTGGCAAACTGCCCTTCCGTGATGGTGTAGGTGCGCACCTCCAGATCGGAAATGTCGGTGATGAAACTTTCCACCTTTGCGGCCAAGTCGTTGGCGAATTGTTGCACCGCAGCCTTCAAATCCTTAGATTTTTCTGCCGAAACCCCTTCTCCTGGCATAGTTTAACCTCCCTGAAAACAGTTTAGAAATGAGAAATCAGGACTTACGCAAGCCTGGCTCGAATCAAGCGGCGGAGGATTTGTAGTGACGCCTTCAGGCGTCTCTTAGGAGCTAAGAACGGCTGAAGCCGTCACTACAAACGGAAATTGGCGTAAGTCCTAAAATGAGAAATTTATGACGGTACAGCGTCCCATGCGCGGAGGGCGTCCATCACGTCGAAAATGAAGCGGACGACAGCAGGAAACAGCAGTGCCTGCGCCCCTGGCGGCAGCGCGATGGCCTTGACGGCCAACCCACCGGCGCCGCTCGCCACCACGGAGACAACACGCAACAGCGCCATCCGCGAAGCCAAAACCAGGTTCACGTTCTGACGGTGGATCTCCCGCGAGAGTGCCAACAAGCCCGGGGACCAAAATGTCGCCAGGTCCCCCCTCCAATCGATGCGCGTCAGCCCGACAAGCTCTCCGGCAATGACCGTTTCAGCATCCGCCGGCAACGTCATCAACTGCTTCACCTGTTCTACAAAGGCCAACCAGCGCCGACAGGCATCCTGAAAACCCTCACGCTCCTTTTCTGCGGCAAACACGTCCACGGCGCCGAAGGCTACAGCGCCGGTCAGTGGCGCCGATGCCGACGCGGCGAAGCCACTCAATAGAGCGCGCAGCGCCTGCTTTTGGAGATGGAAGCTCTCCGCCGCCGGGACGGCAAACACGTATGAATCTGCCCCGGCCACGCCGCGACCGGCAGCAGCCACGATGCCATCAAGCGTCGCCCGCAGCTCGGCGTCCGCCCGCGTCAGGTAGCCATCGCCGCGCTGCAACACCTCCGCGCGAGCCCGGACGGCGTCAAGGCCGGACTCCGCGTTCGGCAGTTCCGCGCGCCATGTCAGGCCTTCCGTGCTGACCGTCTTCACCTCCGGCGTGGGGATCTCCCACACGCCAAACGGGTCGGCGGTCGCCGCAAAGCTGGACAGCGTGAAACGATCAGCGGCCATCACACTCCCCGAAGACAGCAACTATTTAAGCTTGATGGTGTCGAGCAGGTCACTTGCCATCTTCGCCATCGCGCTCACAAATTGGGTGCGGTTCGTCTGAGCCTCGCTCACCATCTGCCGGTGAATCTGCCACAGGTCTTCATCCACACCCTCGCCCGTGGTCGGGACATAGTTCCGCATATCGCCGTCAAAGTCGATCAAGGTCAGGGCGCGCAAATCGGCGTCAGCGGCATGATCCACGGTGATGCCCTGCATATTGTGCGTGGCATAAGTGCGCACTTCCAGCGTCAGAATATCCTGCGTGGCATTGTGTAGCGCCTCGGCGATTTTGTTGGCAAACTCTTTCAACGAGTTCGTGATCCCATCGATCTGGATGGCAAAATCGCGGTTCACCAGCGCCTGGTGTGCTTCATCCACATGGATGTCACTGCCGGACGTAGCGACGGGGGGAGCCGCATAAGCGACGGTTGGCTCTGCGCCGATGGCCGCTTGCAACACGGATAGCCTCTCCACAATGAGCGGAGGCAGTGCGGCGGAAGCGGTCGCCCGTTCCACTGCCGTGTCCTCCCCGGACACGAAAGGGATGCGGGCAGCGGGGTCGCCGAGCACAACGTAACTTCGCGCGTCGTTGTTCGCCGTCCACAACCGTACCAGTTCCTCATCGTCCAGAAAGGTCGGGTTATAGTGCAACTCCTGAAGCGCCTCGTGGAGTGTCGCCGTCATATCGGCATATTTCAGGTTGAAACTCGGATCGGTCGCCAGGCCGACAGGGTCGCCGTTGAGCATTTTGCGCAGGGCGGTGACAAAGGCATCGATTTCCACATTGCTGCCCGGCGATATGAACGAGTAGCCCCACGCCCGGTCCACGTGCCCGACAACGGCCAGCGCGCCCTGGGTCAACAGACGTTTAGGCAGGGCGCCGGTAAAACTGTAGGGGGCGAGGGGGGGCCGGGCCTCGGCATAGGGAGCGGTGAAATAGTCAAACTGGGGCGTTCCCACGCCAAAGCACGCAAAGAACAGCGCCATAAGTCCCAGGAGATTGACGTTTCCGAGGTCTTCTGCAGCAAAGTAATCATCGCGCTGGACCATGGCACCCCTCGCCCAATGCTGGCAGAGCAGTGCCCCTTGCTCACGAAGTTGCTGTTGGAGTGGAGCAGGGGGAGAGAACACCATTCCATGACTCGCCGTGAACAACAAGGCCGGGGTCTGGTCTCTGCCGCTCAACAAGCGTGCCAGTTCCGCCTTCTCCCCTGAGGATGCGAGGCTAAGATCCCATGGGAACCGGAGCGGGATTTCACCTTGCAGGTGCGGCTGTTGCAGGTTGGCGAACAAAGGGCGCACCAGGTAGCGGTCGCTGATCAAGGTGGCGTCATCGCCTGGATTTCTGACGCTGAAGAAAGTCGCCCGGCGCGGCAGTTTGACCGCGCCTTTCTCCGCCGCAACGACGTTGTGGGCATAGCGGGCATAAGCCTCCAGGTCGTTGCCGAAGTCAAGGCGCCCCACCCCCCGCATCACATCCAGTTGGAACTGGAATTCGTAGGGGATTTCTGCCGGACTGCCTACGAGCAGCACGTAGAAGGGCATTTGCTCCGGTCTGGCCGGCCCGCGCTTGATCTCCGGCGACTGGCGCTTGCAGAAATCGCTCTTGCTTTCGGTGGCATGGTAGCCGGTCTCGCCCTCGAAGATGCGATACAGGTCACCGGCCTTCTCCTGGCGGTGATCCAGTAACGGCTTGAGCGCCTCTTGGATAGCCTCGCGGCGCTTCTCGTCCATCTCTGCCGGAAAGACGACGGCCCATCCCGCCTGCGCCAGGTCCGTGGGGTCTTCCACCGCCTCGGAGACCGGCGAATCGACCGGGCGGTTTTTCTTGAATTGCAGCTCGCTCAGGTTTTCCGGCGTCGATTCGTGCTTGATGATCGCCGCCAGTGCCGCGCCGGACAGCGGCGGCAGGCTGTAATGGCCGGTGGTTCCTTCGATGCCGTTGGCGACAATTTCTTTCCACAATTCGGCAGGCTGTTTCGCTTCGATTTCAGTCATGACGCTCCTTTCGTTGGCAGAGCACATGGGCAATTCGCCCCGAGTTGGCACCTCGCGCTACCCATCCAATCGCCGGCTTAGGCTGAATTTCCCGGTGTTGACGAGGCAGCTTCCCAGATCAGGTCCGCAATATCATAAGCCGCCTGGGGACGTCCGAGGCATTGGGCATGGCGCGCTTTTTCGGCCAGTAACGCTCCTTCTCGTTCCAGCCAATGATAGAGAATCTCCAATACACCGATAGGGTCTTTGGCCCATTCGCCGGCGCCATGGTTGACCACATATTCCACATTGCCGGTCTCTTGTCCGGGGATGACATTCACCAAAATCATGGGTAAGCCACACGCCAGAGATTCAGAAACAATCAGCCCACCGGCTTTGCTGATCACACAATCCGCGGCGTGCATCATCAGGGGCATCTCTTTGACGAGACGGTAGAGATGTGCCGCAACATGCCATTCCACATCGCTAAGGTCGTTGTACAATGCTTCATCGCCTCCCGTCACCATCGCCAGTTGTACCGGCAGACCCGCATGATTGAGCACCCGCAACAGATCACGCAAGTTGCTGACGCGCTTGCTACCCACGATCAGCACAGTTATAAGATCGGAGCGCCATCCCAACGTCGCCCGGCACGACATTTTGTCCCCTTGCCGGTGCACAAAATCCGGGTGCACCGGAATGCCCACGACCTTCAGCTTACACGCGGGGATGTGATAGTCGAGCGCCAGTTGACGTACTGCCTCGGTAGGTACGATGAGCATGTCACACGTGCGTTGAAACCACACCCGATGCACCGTCGCCAGATCCGTAACGACGGTGAGTAACGGGACATGGTTACGGTAAAGGCCATAAATGGCCGCGAGCGGCGACTGATACAAAGGGTAGGTGGTCACAACCACATCCGGGCGATGCTGTCGCACGAGGTCTGACAACACATTGAACAACATCATCACCAACGCGCCCTCGATGACCCTGCTGATGGAGGCGGTATCGCTGGTTTCGTAGCCGAAGCGATACAAATCCGGCATAACCCGCACCAGTTTGTCGTAATCCGTCTGGCTATCGCGCAGGAAGGCGGGCACACGCTTGTCACTCAGCGGGTTCGCAATCTCGACCACGCACGCATCCGTGTACACCTCGCGCAGCGCGTCGGCAATGGCCGTGGCCGCTTTGCGATGTCCAAATCCGGCATCCGCCGTGAGTATCAAGACACGCTTCGGGTCGCTAGGCAACATCATGCTCGATTACGTCCGGTCTCGTTTGCGCATCCACAGATACATCCCCCCAGGCAGTAACACCATCAGCAGTAGTAGGGCGACGAACGCCGTCCGTCCTGTCCACGCGGGGAGAGCCACAAACGGCTGAAAGAAATTCATGCCGAAGAAACCGGCCAGAAAAGAGATCGGCATAAATACGGTGGTAATCATGGTCAATGTCTTCATCACGCCATTCATGCGGTTGCTGACGACGGAGAGATAGGTGTCCAGGGTTCCGCCGACCAAATCACGGAGACTGTCCACAATGTCATACAGACGCACCAGGTGATCGTACACATCGCGGAAAAAGACGCTATAGGCGGCAGGAATGACGGCATAATCCCCCCGGCCTAACTTATTCAGCACTTCACGCTGCGGGGCGATGATACGACGCAGCGTCAACAGTGCGCGCTTAAGGCCAAAAATCTGCTCCAAAATATCAGGGGCCGGATTGCCGAACACGCGGTCTTCGATCTCGTCAATCGTCACATCGATGTCATCGACGGCCGGCATATAGTCCGAGACCAACTCATCCGCTAATTGATACAACAGGTGCGCCACGCCCTGGCGTAGATGACGTTCATCGCGCTGGCACAGCGTCCACACGCGGTCCACGGCGCTCAACGGCGTCGTCTGATGGGTGACGAGATAATGCGAGCCGACAAAGATGTCCAGCTCCAGGGTAGTGATGTCATTGTCTTGAGGATTATAGTTGACGGCGTGCAAGACCATGTAGAGATAGGCGCCCCAATCGTCGATTTTCGGCACATGCGACTCTTCCAATGCATCGTCAATCGCCAGGGGATGAAAGTTAAACGTGTCGCGGAGAATGGGCATGCACACCTCCGCCGGTTCTTCGCGCAGGTCCAGCCACAACAGTCCACTCTCATCTTGCAGTAGCCCGGCCAGCGCCTCCGGCGTGACATCGGTATGAAACTCGCCGGTACCGCTAAAGTATAGGATCCGAATCATCGCTGCCCATCCGTTAGATCACTTCCAGTGCATCGCGCTCCGGCAACGCCGGGAAGGGCGCCGTCGGCAGGGTCTGGTACCAATAAGCGACCGAGGCCATATCATCCTGCAAGGGCAGATAGCGCCGCTCACTGCGCCAGCCGAGTGCCTGAAGGGTAACCCGCAGCTCTTGCTCAAAGCGCACCGGATCGACAATGTGCCAGCGATACAGGCCAAAACGTTGCTGCGAACGATAGACGCCATCGGGGATGATCACCTGGTGCAAACCTGAGTAGGGTGTAGTGAAGGGCTGGTACTGGTGCGTTTCGCGGTTCTCGAAGTTGTACGAACCGCAGAAGTAATCCTCGGTCCCCGTGCCGCAGATGGTGGGGAACTCCGTATCGCCGTCCATGTAAAATTTGATCTCCCCCTCGCCCCACCAACCGGTGTTGTGGACGCCCCACGCCAGGTACGTGCCGACGTAGTGCCCCTGTCCCTGCACCCCATCCAGGATCGTGTAAACGTCCTTGTAGGGCAGCGGGTTGACGCGGCGGAACTGGGCATGGAAATAGCCCATATCTTCCGGCACGTCGGTGAGAGTATAGTTGATCTGGTAGTAGAGGATCATCCGCTCTGCGGCGATGTTTTCCATTGTGATGCGGCAGTGTTTGCGGAAGGGCATCTCCCAATAGCAGTTGAACGCGCTACCGGGGTTGACACACACCGCCAGCGACGACAGGGGCGCATACTGTCCCCACCCCATGGCGAAGAAATCGCCCACCGGGCACTCCACCGCCGGCTGCTCCTGCCCGTCCCAGTAGATGCGCAGGATGCTGTAGCGCCAGTGGCCGGTCGGCGTCATCCAGATTTGCTGGATCGCGCCCGGCCCGGCGATGTCGGCCAGGGTAAAGGTCTGGCCGGGAGCGATGCCCACAGAGGGCGAGATTTTCCATCCCTGCCCCAGGTCGCGGGCACATTCTGAGCCGGTGCCTTCGAGTGCCATCCCGCCCTTGCCCTTCTCGCCGCTGAAGTTCTCCGGGCTGATGGAGCGTGTCTGCGCATGCGACAGACGCGCCAGATTGCCGATGTGGAGTCCCAAACCGTTGAACGATGTCATAAGGTTCCTCCCTATAGGGTAGGGCGAATGGGCAATTTGCCCTACGCTGTGAGTTAACAACCCTCAATCCCCAACCGCGTCAGCAACGGGGGGCCAAGGACGATCAGACCCACCACAATCGCCGTGATGGCCGTCACCAACACCGCGCCCGCCGCCACATCTTTGACGAGTTTGGCGAGGGGATGGTAATCGGGACTGGCTAAATCCACCATAGCCTCGGCGGCCGTGTTCACCATTTCGGTGACCAAAACCATTCCCACCGTTAAAGCCAAAACGGCCCACGACGCATAGGGCAAATGCAGCCACCACCCCATCACGACGACCACTACGGCAACGACAAGATGAATGCGGAAATTGCGCTGCGTATGAATGGCATACAGCAATCCTTCAGCCGCATGTTTCAGGCTGGCCCAAAAGTTACCGTTGCATTGTGGAGTCATTCCGGTAAAGGGATCTCCGCGCCGAGATCGTTGAGAATAGCCGCTTGCGCGGCCCACATCGCCGCCTTGTCTGCCGCTGCGGCATGATCATGACCGAGCAAATGCAGAACGCCGTGAACCGTGAGCAACTGCAATTCCTGGGTCAACGCCCCGCCGACAGCTTCGGCCTGAGCGCGGGCGCGGTCCATGGAGATGACGATGTCGCCCAGATAACGGGGGAACTGTCCCCCGCCGCCGGCAAAGGGACCACGCGTATCGTTAGCAAACGCAAGGACGTCCGTAGGCTCGACGATGCCGCGAAAACGGGAGTTCAAATCCTCCAAAACGGCATCGTCGGCAATGACTACCACCACCTCACAGGGTTCAGTCACTCCTTGCTGCATCAATGTCTGGCTCACGGCCTCGCGCAGCGGCTCGACGTCGAGCGGGCCAACCTGTTCCTCAACTTGTATATCGATAATATGTCGTTTAGCGCCCATAATCGTGCTTTTTGCTCTCCTGGGGTTCAGGATACGGGATGCGGGGATGGAAAGCCCCACGCAAAAGTTCAATATAGGTTGATTTCACGATGTGCAGTTCGTGCATCGTTATCGGACATTCATCCAATTGACCATCCATCAACCGCTGTTCAAAGATCGCATTGATGACGCTCGCCAATTCTTCCGGCGTGGAAGGTCGGCGCGCGCGGGTGGCAGCTTCCGCTCCGTCCGCCAACATCACCAGCAGTGTCTCGCGGCTTTGTGGAATCGGACCGGGATAGCGGAACTGGGATTCGTCGATCAGGTCGGCCTCCCCGCCGGCGGCTTCAACGGCCTTGTGATAGAAGAAACTCGCCCGCGTCGTTCCGTGATGTTCCGGGATAAAGGCGCGTACCCGCCCCGGCAGGTGATACTGACGCGCCAGTTTGATCCCATCGCGGATGTGGCCTTTGAGCACATCGACGCTCGTGTAGGGGTCCAGCCGGTCGTGGGGATTGCTCAAGCCCTGCTGGTTTTCCGCGAAGAAGTACGGCCGCGCCAGTTTGCCGACGTCGTGGTAGTACGCCCCCACCCGCGTGAGCAGGGTGTTCGCGCCGATGCGTTCGGCGGCCTGTTCCGCCAGGCTCGCCACCATCATCACGTGGTTGAAGGTCGCCGGCGCCTCCCGCAACAATTGCTGCAGCAGGGGATGATTCGGACGACTCAACTCCGTGAGACGAAAAGTCGTCGTCAGATCGAACAGCGGGGCGAGCAGAAATAGTCCTCCCACCGTCAAAGCGCCGGAAACAACTCCCCCGGCCATCGCCACGCCAACCTTGAACCATAACGACAAAGGATCCGTCTTGAAGTCGCCGGCGTTGAAAGCAAATAACGTCGCGGCGCCGAGCAGTCCCCCTAACAACCCGGAACGGAAAATCGTGCTGGTTTGTTCATAACGCGGCAAGGTCAACGCCCCGGCGATGCCACCCATGGTGATAAACACGGCAAATCCCAGCGAGCGCCCGGCGATCCAGCCGCTAACACCGCCGACGAAAGTCACCGCGCCGACCGCTGCCGGCAGACCCACCGTGGTCGTCAAAAGCATCGCCAGCGCCGGCGCAGGGAACAGGTACGGCAGCATATTCCCCGACGTGATGAGCACTCGCGCCAGGACCAGAAAGAGGGTCATGAGAAGCGCAAATAACAGTTCCGAAGATACAACGTTCAACACGTCGGGCTGGAATCGCCACAGATAAAAACCCAGCATAAACACCGCGATCCCCGCCAGCAAAAGCATCCAACAGAAGTCTACCCAATTCCACGTCTGGGTCAACAGTCCTAATTCGCGCAGGGCCTCCATATCCAATTCAGAGACGACATTGCCTTCACGTACAATCACTTCACCGCTGCGGAAGGTGTTGAAGTTCGCGCCGACGGCGTCACTCGCCGCCTGACGCGCCGCCTCTGTCGCCGCTTCATCATAGAACACATTCGGCTTCAGGAAACGCTGCACCAACTCGTTGACCACGAGGGCCTCATCCGGCGCCAGTTCCAGGGCCACCAGGTTCACCACATTCGCGCGCACGGTAGCCAGGTCTTCCTCACGGATGCGCTGCTGACGCATGATCTGATCCAGTAAACTCAACGATTCGATTTCCACCTGCTTCCAACTTGCATCGGGCATATCGAGAAGGAGGTTCACCGTACTCAACGGCAAATCCGCCAGCTCCGGCACGGCCAGAACCCAGGCATATCCCTGCGCCTCGGAAGCATAAATATCGGCGCGCAGTTCCCACAAGTAGGCAAAAACCTGACGCGCCCGGTTGTATTGTTGCCGCGCCAGATCGAAGTCCGGGGACGTGTACACCGGGGCGACCTGCCGGATGGCCTCTTTTCGCGCTTGCTGGGTGCGGATCTCGCTGACATAGGTGAAATCCAGCGGCGCCCGTATGTCGCGCTGCGCCACCGCGCCGGCCACCAGGTTGTAATCATTGGGGAACGAAAAAACGAGGACACATGCCGTCAACAACGTCAGCCAAAACCAGAAAAGGCTTTGGCGAAAACCCCAGCCACGCGAAACTTTAGTCGACTTCGTTACGCTCATTGTCCAATAGCACAAGAGGAGCCCCACGCCGGGGCCCCTCTTGATTCAACGTTCATGGACAGAGACCAGGGGGTCAAGCGGCAAGCAAATCACGGACAACTTGACTGACCATGCGTCCATCAGCCTTGCCCTGCACCCTGGGTATAAGTAATTTCATGACTTTCCCCATATCGGCCGGAGAAGCAGCACCCGCCTCGGCGATAACCTCCCGGGCAATGACGGCTACTTCTTCCGCCGTTAAAAGCTGGGGCAGATAAGAACGGAGAATCTCCAACTGCGCTTCATCCTCGGCGATGATATCGTCGCGTCCGGATTGTCGGATCATCTCCAGGGCGTCTTCTCGACGCCGAACCTCTTTGCGGATGGCGTTGACGACACCGGCGTCGCTCAACTCCCCCCTCTCTTCAACTTCTGCCAGTTGAATGGCGGTCAGGGCCATACGCAGCACAGACTTACGGCGCTCGTCACGCGCGCGCATCGCCGTCTGTAAATCGTGTTGAAGTTGTTCTTTGAGGCTCATCACACACCCAAACCGGTTCAGTACTGCTTGCGACTATCTTTGAGTGAAGTCCGGCGACTCTTGCGTAATTTCGCTGCCCGTTTGCGTTTCCGCACTATGCTTGGCTGCTCAAAATACCGCCGCTTGCGAATCTCGGAGAGGATACGATCCCCTTGCACCTTTTTCTTGAAACGACGCAACAATGAATCAAAGGATTCATTGTCATCCGCAAAAACATAGGTCACACTTCTCCCTCCCTTCATGCTCCCGGCACTGCCGGCTAGGATTTTTATGCTACTGTCTCATTATAGCGTCTGGGGATGGATTGTCAAATGGTCAGGGAGAACTTGCCGCCGACCAATCATAGATCAGCGCCAAAACGTGCCCGTCCGGCGATTTCACCTCGGCAGCGACGCCGCCGGGATAGGCACTCTGCACCGCGTCAAACTCGTTAAAACGCCCGCCGGTAAAGACGAAACGCGCCGGGGAGGCGACATGCGCCGGCATCTCACCGGGCAGCACATCCATACCGGGTTGGTCGCGCAGCAGGAAAGCCATTCCGCCAAACTGCCAGTAGATGACCGGCGCGCCGAAAAAGTAGACGGTGCTGTAACACGGCTCTACACCGGCAGACCCACAGACAGGATGAGGATTCTTCAGAATATAATGCGCCAGTGCCGTGGCGATTTCTGCCGTGGGATTGCCGTACAGACGACGCGGTGTGTAAACGGCGAAATAGAAACCCAGGTTATACAGCGCCATCAGGCTCAGCAGGATGCCAAAGGTAACCCGCGCCAACCGCACCGATCCCAGCACCTTCCACAACGCTTCCATACCCCACGCGGCCAGGAGCGCCACTGCCGGAACGAGCAGCAGCCCCCGCTGACTGCTCGGCGGGTTTTCGGTCAAGCCCCAGGCCATCAGCAGCGTCGACCCCAACCAGATCAATGTCACAGCCCGTGAAGGCCAACGCGCCCGCCGTAAGGCCACCATCAATCCAACCAACACCAACGCCCCGGTGATGAAGTCCAACAGCGGCGCCTGCGGAAAATACCAGAAAGTGGGGTCCGGCGTATAGTGGAAAGCCGTCGCCGCCTTCCACAACTGGCACAGGAGCAACGTGAGCGGCGGCTTCCCGGTGACCGTCACCTCGCGTTCCAACCAGCCCGAAGCAAAAATGCTCACCTCGTTATAGCGCTCCGTCAATGCCGACGGATGCACTGTATACCATCCCAGCAACGGCAAGACGACCATCAACCAGCCGCCCGCGAACATCAGCAGGCCGCGCCTATGGCGGACCCAAAAGCGCGGTTCGACCAACATCCGCCAGGCGACGATCAGGCCGATGAGGAACGTCACCCAGCGCGCGCCGAAGTAAGTGTACCATCCCATCCCGGCGACCAGGCCGGACAACCCCCACAGCGACACCGTCCGCATCTCATCCTGGAAGCTGCTCTGGAACTGTCCCTCCCCTGCTGCGTTCCCCACGGGTCGTACCGGCTTCAGCGCTAACCACAGCAGCCAGAGGGACAATGTGCCGATAAGGGGATCGAAGATTTGGTTGGACGCCAGACGGCTAAAATGGATGTGGTAATGGGAAAAGGCCACCACCAACGCCGCCACCCACCCCACACGCCGCCCTCCTAACGTCCGTCCCAGGAGGAATGTCGTCAGGACCGTCACCGTGCCCACGATGGCCGAAAGCATCCGTCCGCCGGCCATCGTGGCCCCGAAGAGCCGCATCGCCACGCCGTAAGCCAGAAAGGACATTGTGGGAACCGAATACCAGCCGGTCGCAAAGGGGTTGCCCAATGGACGTTCCACCAGACGGAGTCCGGCCAGCAACTGCGTGCCCTCGTCACCGCCGAGATTGGCCGGGATTTGTCCCAATGCCAGTGCGCGGACCAGGAACGCCGCCAGCAGCAACCCCGCCAGCGCATATCGCTCCGAACGGCAGAGAGTCTCCGTGCGTTTACGTCGGATCAACGGCAACAGGAGCGTCGCGCCAAAACTCAGCACGGCGATGAGCCAGCCGAGGAACAAAGCCGTATAATCCCGCCCGGCGACATCCCGACGCGCCGAGAATGACACCACCACAACCACCAACAGCGCGCTCAAACGGACCCAGCCGGTCAGAGTGCGCGGCAGAAACCGCGCCGGGCGCGCGGAGAAGTTTTTTGGGGGAGTGACAGTACGAGTCAAGCTCAACAGCAACCCACAGCCGGAGAGAATAAGCAGCAGAAAAGCATCCCACACATAACGGTGAAAAGCCAACAGCCCCGTCGCCGCCACCAGCAAAAGAAAAGAGAGCACTGCCAGCCCAACCATGGGTTTACGGGTCCGGTCAAACTGTTGACGCAGCCTTTGCACGGTGGCTACACTTTGCAGATCTGCGCGATCCGTTCGGCCGTCGCGCGCGCGTGATGGCGCAACAATCCCAGGGGCGCCGCGCCGCGCACGGCAACGCCCATAATGGCATTGACTTCCACACTCAAGGCGTAAAGCATATAGTCGTCGCCGGAGATGCTTTGCTCAAAACGCACTTGCTCGCGGCCCAAAATGCGCGCGACCTCGGCGGACGTCCGCCAGCCGTGGACAATAGCGCGCGAGATGGACTCGGCCTCAGCCTGCGCCAGGCCACCCACATACGTCAACAGCCCACCGCCGAACGTCAACAAGACCGCGTCGGCGCCTACGTCCTGTACCAGCGCGTTCATCAGTCGTTCAACTTCCAGACGGTGCGCGCTGAAGGCATCATAAGAAAGACCGGCGGTTCCTTCCTGACCCTCCTGGCTTATCTCAACACTCTCCATCTCTGGAAGGGGCATTTCTATCATTTCGACGGGAGGCGCGATGATATACTGTTTCGTTTCACGCGCGGGGACGGCGCCGATCTCAGGACCAAAGATGCCTTCATCCATCGCAATGCCTTCCTCTACCGGGGGCGGTACAGATTCGGCCACAACGGGCGTTGGCTCCGCCGTTTCTGACGTAATGACGCCTCCTGCTAACGGCGCACGAAGCGCTGCCTGAATCAACCCCGGCAGCTCCGGTAAGAAGAAAGGCTTGGGAAGCACCCCTTGCACCGCTAATGACATTGCCTGGGACGGCAACGTTTCCCCCATAAGCGGGATGAGCATCAGCCGCAGGTTGGCATTCAAATTCCGTAGTTGTTGGGCGAGCACGAGGGCGTCCGGTCCAACTAAGGCCATGTCTAACACAGCAAGATCGATCGTATGACGCCGTGCAGCAGCGAGCGCACTGGTCCCATCCAGGCACATATCGATCTCATAACCTTCGCGCTTTAATTCTTCGGATAATAAAGTCGCAAAAGCTTCATTGGGGTCCACAACCAAAACGCGCATATAATCCGATCCTTCTCAAACGATAGATGCAAAACGGGACCTCTACAAAATACGGCTCGGGCCGGTCTCCGACCGTGCCCGCCCACGCCTGACCCGGCGGTAGCTCGGTCTGGAGACCGGCTACAGCCATTCCTGTCGTACACCTCACCCTGCCTACGTGAAACCCTTGTATTGTAATGAGAGCACAGGAAAAAGCAAATGACGTGGTAAAATAGTCCTCTAGAAACTCTTGCGTAAGCGTTGATTCAATGAAACGGCGTCCGAATTATGACCTGTATTACAAGTTATGCCTCGCGCTGGCGATAGCTGCCTGGCTGTTGTCATGCTGCGCGCCGGCGACGCCGCCGTCCGTTATCCCTACACCCACAAACATCGACAGCCCTCCCTACGCCGAAATCTACCGCGCTGCCGCCGCCCACATCACGGCCGGCGAATACTCCGCCGCCGAAACCCTCTACCACGAGGCTTTGCAGGAGGCTCCCCATGATCCACAACCGGCGCTGCAACTCGCCCAACTCTATCAGATGTGGAACCGACCCGCTGCCGGCTTAGCCGCTCTGGATGAAGCCGCCCGTAGGAAGGCACCCGTCGAAGAAATAACGCCGTTGCGACTGGAGTTGCTCGCGCTCAATGGAAACTGGGCCGACCTCATCACTACAGCCGAAGCGCACCTTATCACCGTCCCCAACGACAGCCAGGCTTTGAAATGGCTGACCCGCGCCTACCTGCACACGTATCAGTGCGCTACCGCCAGCACCATCGCTCAACGCTGGTATGACGCCGCGCCGGATGACCTCGACGCACGCCTTACCCTGGGCGCGCTCAGTGGAGATATTTCTTCACTATGCGAAGCCGATGCCCGCTTTTGCATCCTTCCGCCGACCGGCGATGACGTGCAATTAGGGATTACCCTCATCCGCGACGGAAATTGGCCGTTGGCCGCCTGTGTACTGACCCGCGCTGCGGCCACAGATGACGCCCCTGCCGCAGCCCATGCCTGGCTCGGCGAGGCCCTGGCGCGACTCGACCGCCCTCAAGAAGCACAACCCCACTTCCTCAAAGCCACTACCCTGGCGCCGCGCTCTCCTCTGGCCTGGTTGCTCTTGGGACTGTTCTACCTCGGCCAGCAGCAAACCGACAACGCCGCCAACGCACTACTGCAAGCCTACAACCTCGACCCGACCAATCCCCTCACCTGCCTGAGCCTGGCCGAGGCTAAAGCCCAGGCCGGCCACTACGACGAAGTGGATGCCTGGATCGGCGCGGCGCTCGACGCCGCTCCCACCGACGCCGATGTAGCCAAAACCGCAGCCCGTTTTTACCTGGAACGGCATCTCATCCAGAATGAATACCCGATGCGTCCCATCCAGAGCGCGATTCAGCTCGCGCCGGAAGATGGCGAGGCGACCATGCTTTTGGGCTGGTTCAAGTTGATGACGGGCGACACAACCGGCGCCCGCGAGGCGCTGGACAAGGCGGTCGCGCTTGCGCCAGAACTGGGGCAGGCGCACTACTGGCGCGGATTGGCACTCCAGGCTACTGGAGAAACACAAGCAGCTCAAGCAGCGTTCACCCGCGCCGCCGACCTGGGCTATGCGCCATAATCTCAGCGGACGGTGAACGTCCCCACCACAATCGCGTCGTCGCCTGCGTCCGTGGTCAGACGCGGGCCGTCCGGCGCATACAATCCCACCCGAATTTCATAGTCGCCGGGCGCGGCGTTGTCAGGGATGGCGATGACCCGTTCATCCACCACCACTTCACCGACCGCCCACCCCGTCGTCGGGCGCGTCCAACCGGCGGGTTCACCGTCGCTCTGGGCGAGCACCCGCCCGGTTGCGCCGACGAGGTGAACGAACACGCGATACGACGTCTCCATCTCGGCAACGGCCTGCCAGGCAAGACGGACTGTCACACGCTGGGTTTCCTCGATCTCCATCGCATATCCGGCCAGGCGGACCGCCCCTCCCAGGACCACATCCGTCGCCACAAAGTCGGCCGGCACCGTCCAGCGGCGTTCCGGCGCGACGACATGCAACGGGACGGCAGCCAGGTCATCGCAGCCCGGCAGCCCGACACGCAGGATGTATTCGCCGCTTTCGAGTGACCCGGGCAGCCGCACAAGGGGACGTCCAATCCAGCGCTCCCCCGCCTGCCATTGATCCGTAGGCCACCACGTCGCAGCAGGAGGCAGATACCAGGTCCGCACCACGGTATTCGCCGCGTCGCGCAGCGTCACCGTTGCCAGCGCTGATACCGACGGCGTCTCCACCGCCTCCCACACCCACCGCCATGCCACCACATCGCCCGGCGCAGCCTGGGCGCGATCCGCCGTCATCGCCCACAGGCCAAGCGCGCCGCAACGTCGCAATGTCGCGTCCTCCGTGACTTCGAGTTCGGTCAGCGTCGGCTTATGCGTGGGCGGCAGAACGCGAACCTGGCCTATCACCAATTCCGGCCCCGTGGGATTGCCATCCGCGCCCAACACTGACGCGGGTTCGAGCGTGCTCCGGTCGAATAACGAGAGCGCCAGCGTATAGTCGCCCGGCGGCATGCCGGGCCGCACATCCACCACATAATCCATCCGTGCATATTTCTCCGGCGCCCACTCCGAGAATGGCGGCGGATTGTGGCCCCAGCGCGCGTCGCGCAAGTCCACGGGCGACCAACGTGTGCCGTCTGCACCGATGAAGACCAGGCCCACATGCCAATCTCGCCCCGCCGGGTTCAGCGCACGCCAGTACAGCGTAATCGTCGGCGCAGCATCGGCGGCAAACGTCTCCGGCAGATCGTACCCCAGCAGCAACGCTCGCCCCCCGAAGTTGACGCTGACCGGCGTTTCCACACCCGCGAGCGTTCCATCCGCCTGCAAACGTGTCCCGCGCCACAAAACGACGCTTCGATCCACCACCAGCAGTTTTACGGCCACGAGAGCCAGTCCGGCCACGATAAAACCGACAGCGGCGCGAGAGGTATAGCGTGAAGCATAAGACGTGAGACCTGAGGCGTCATCTGTCAATTTGCCCTCCCGCCGCCGCGCCGATTTCGTGAACAGTCCAAAGACCGCGAGGATGACCAGGCTGAGTACCGACAGGCCATCTGCCAGTAAACGCAGCGGGGTTTCGCCAAACCATACTTCGAGGCGATGCCGTCCGCCGGGCACGGTGAACGTCACCAAACCGGTCTCCGGCTCCGGCGTCACGTCCACCGGCGAGCCGTCCACGGTGGCCTGCCAGCCGGGATAGTAGAACGCGAGATAGCGCGCCTGGAACGTCACCGGTGTTTCCAGATCGATAGAGGCCCGCAGTGCGCCGTAGTCTGCCGAGAGAATCACCGCGCCCGGCGGAAGCGCACTAAGCGGCAATCGTACAACGGGATCGCCGGCCATGTAAGCAGCATCTAAGGCCCCATCGTCGGGCATCTGTTTGACCCAGATGGGCAGATATTCGCCTTTCGCTGTCATGCCGAGGGTGTCGGTCGCCCGCTCCCAGGCAATCATGGCCGCAGGAGAGGTATCCGCCGGCGGTGCACAATGCGCGGGGAAGAACCACCCCAGGTTCGCCGCGATCAGTCCCACCATCAGCGCCAGTGTCATCCCCGCGCCGGCACGATGAGCCGAACGGCGCCGCGCTTCTTCAGCAGGAACACTCACGCCGGCTCCGGCAAGCAGTGCCAGACAGAACGCGGCGGGGCCGAGGTAGCGCCAGGGAAATTGGATGTACGCAAGCAGGGGGAGCCGTTCCCACAATCCCACCGCCGGTGACAGAGTAAGGAACACAAAGGTCAGCGTCAGCAGCCACAACAGGAGCACGTAGCCACGTCCGGCGCGCGACAGGCGCTTCCAGCGCAACAGCGGCAACAACGCTGCCAGCACCGGCACCAAGCCGAGGGACTTGGGCGGCCAATCGTTGATCAAATAAGGGTCGGCGGCACGGGGTAAAGCCAGGATATGATCCAGCGAGAGGAAATTATAGTGATAGTCGAAAACCCACGTTCCAAGCAAGCGCTCCGTCTGTACCCACCCGCGTTCGAGCAGCGGCGGCAGCCAGAAGAATGCCGCGAGACCCAACCCCAAGGCGCCGAGCAGCACGCCGCGCCCTATCACGCGCCAGTCGCGGGCCACATAGCCCCCCACCAGCACCCACAATCCCAGCAGCGGCGCGAAGAGAAAGCCGAACAGGTGATGACTGAGCAGCAGCGCCGCGAGGCCCAACGCGCCGGCGATCAAAAATCCACGTTCACGGTGCACGGCCCAGCGTTGCAGCGACCACAGAATCAACGGCGGGAAGGCCCAGGCCACGGACTCGGATAGACTGCCACGGTTGAAAACGTCGTAGGCCAGAAACGGCGCGTAGACGTAGCCGACCGCGGCGACCATCCCGGCATACGGCCCCCCTAAGTCACACGCCAGCGCGAACATGAACAGCCCGCCCGCAACGATCCCCAGGGCAAAGAGAGTGTTCAACGCCGTCGGCCACGCCAGTCCCAGACGGTGCAGCCATGCCGCGCCCGCCGCCGTCCCTGCCGGCGTGAAGATGAAGAGCGGAAAACCAAAGCCGTGGGCCATATCCGGGGCCCACCGCGAAAAGAGCACGCCCTGCGACCAGAGATGGTCCATCTGCACGGCGCGCCAGAGATGAAAAGCGTTGTCATAACCACACGTGAAATCGGCGCACAGCAAGGGTTGTAACGCCGGCACGAAGAACAGCAGCAGCGCCAGAATCAGCAACAACAGGGTCAAGGGTCTGTTTGCAGACTTCATGTGCCGGTCATCGCCCGCGGTCAAAAATCTTGGAGAGAATGTAGTCCACGGCCAGAAAGAGCCCTACAGCCAGGATCAAGAATCCCCACCAGGGCATGTTGACGTGCACTACGATGTACAATTTCTGCCAGATCAACCAGAACATAATCAGCAGCGCCGTCACCGTCAGCACACTTCCCACATGTCTACGCATAGGTCCTCCTCGGTCCAAAGTCTAATGTCAAAAGTCGAAAGAACCAAGCACAAAAGCATCCTCTCCGGCAGTGGTGATGAGGCGTGGCCCGTCCGGGAGGTAGAGGCCCACACGCAAGATAGCTCCACCGGCAGAGAGCGTCGCGGGGACGGCGATTTCTCGCGTCTCGACGACGATTTCCCCAACGGCCCAACCGGTCGTCGGGCGCATCCAGTTGGCCGGCTCACCGTCGCTCTGGGCCAGGATATGCCCGTCACTGCCGAGCAGATGCACGAACACGCGATAGGACGATTCCATCTCGGCCATCGCCTGCCACGCCAGACGAACGGTCAACGTCTTCCCGGCAACGGGCGTGGCCGGCTCCAGGGCATAACCGACCAGGCGCACCTGGTCACTGAAGATCACGTCGGCGGGGAGCAAATCGTCCGGCGCCTGCCAGACGCGCTCCGGCGCACGGACCTCGATGAAGGTTTCCGCCAGCGCTTCGTCACACCCGGGCAGATGCACCGCCAGGCGATAAGTGCCGCTTTCCAATCCGCCGGGCAGACGGACAACCGGCCGTCCGACCCAGCGCTCGCCGGCGGACCAACGATCCGTAGGCCACCACGCCGCCGCCAGGGGCAGTTCCCAGGTGCGGGCGACGCTTCCGGCAGCATCCGACACTGTCAACATCGCCAACAGGGCGTCCTGCGGCCTTGCGAGCGCTTCCCAGACCCACCGCAGGCCCACGATCTCGCCCGGCGCGGCCCGGGCGCGATCGGCGGTCATCGTCCACAAGCCCAGCGCGCCACAGCGCCGCAAAACGGCATCGGCGGGAACATCCAGCGCCGGCAGATCCGTCGGCGTTTGTGGCGGCGTGATCTTCAGCGTGCCCAACGTCAGGTCTGGCCCGCTGGGATTGCCGTCCGCCCCCACAACGGAGGCGGGGGTCAACGTGGATTTGTCGAACAGGCTGACCACGATAGAATACTCGCCCGGCGGCGTGCCGGGCAACGGCTGCACGATGTGGGGATCGTAAGCGTATTGCCCCGGCAGCCACATCGTCGTCGGTGGCGTCGGCTCGTAGCCGCGCGGACGCATCGTCCCGGCGGGACTCCAATACCGTCCCTCCGCGTCGGTGAGTAAGATGACGGTGCGATATTCCAATGAGGGAATCTCACGAGCCTGCCACAGCAAATCGATTTGCACTTCGCCATCGGCAGGGAGTTCGGCGGAAGCTATGTCGTAGCCCAGGAGCGTCAGGCCGCCGGTAAAAGGCTGCGCCAGGGGCGTGTCCACTTCGGGGAGCACGCCTGCCGCCAGACGAGAATGATGCACAGGATTCGAGGTCCGCTCCACCACCAGCAATCTGAGTACCAGCAGCACGACGGCCAACAGCGCCACCGCCAGAGGGGAGGGAGAAAATGACGCCGTGGAAAGGGCAGAGAGAGCCGCCCCTGTCACGCGAGTGGGGTCGTCAGCCGGGGAATGAATCCGCCATACGGCCAGGCCGAACACGAGGAGAGCGGCGCCGGAGACAAGGCTCACCCTCCGACGGGCGGGCGTCATCCCAAAACGCACCTCAAGCGTGTGCTCGCCCGCGGGCACGGCGAAGGTCAGCAAGCCAGTGTCATCTTCCGGCGCGACGGCGACCGGTATGCTGTCGATCTCAACGCGCCAACCGGGGAAGTAGAAACCCAACCAACGCGCCTGAAAGGCGGTTGGCGTGGTGAGGGTGATGGAGGCCTGCAGGGGACGATAAACCGCCGCCAACACGCGCGCCCCGCTGGGCAGCGCCCCGGCGTCCAGCCGTGCCGGTTCCACACCGCGCGCGAAGGCATCCGCCAGCGCCGTATCCGTGGGATGCTCTTCCACCCAGACGGGGAAATAACTGCCCTCAGGATCGACGCCCATCCAGCCCTGCTGTTCGTAGGCGTAGAGATCGGTCATAGCAGGATGCGGGTTCAGCGCACAGAAGCCCTTGGGGGGATAGGTGTCGGGCCAGGAGAACAGAGCGAGCAACGCCAGAGCACTGAAGAACAAGAGACGGTCGACGGCCAACGGCAGGCGAGGAGCGGAGGAGAAAGCCGCGGCGGCGAGAAGGGAAGCAGGCAGCAGGGCGCGACCCACAAGCCGCCACGGGAATTGGATGAAGGCCAGCATCGGGAAGGCTTCCCAGAGCCATACCGAGCCGGGACTGCTCATCCACAGGTAAGCGAGCGCCAGCAGGGCAAAGAAAATCACCGCGACCCGCCTTTCACCCACACGCCCATCGGCACAGTCGCCTGGCTCCGCAGAGGCGCGCGTGCGCCGCCAACCGACGACAACGCCGACAACGGCCAAAGCCGTCTGGACAACGCCAAGTGGCACGCGCATCGGTGGATTCAGGTAGTCGGCGTCATAGGGCGTCGGCAATGCGAAGAGCATTTCCTGCCACGTAGCGAAATTGTAATGAAAATCGTTGTTGCGCGTGGTACGCGAGAGATGCAATTGCACCGTGGATTGTTCCGTCAACGCCGGAAACCAGAACCACGCCGTCAACGCCACTGCCAGGAACACCGCAGCGAACGCCCACGGCCACGCCCGACGCGCGCGATAGAGCCATGCCAGCAGGATCACGTAGCCGCCCAACAACGGCGCAAACAGCAGTGAGGTGATGTTGTGACTCAGAAACAACGCCGCCAACAGCAGCACCGAGGCGATGAAAGGAGCACGTCCGCCGCCGAGGATTACGCGACGAAACGTGACCATCAGCCAGGGGAGCAGCGCCAGGGCCACCGATTCTGGCATATTACCCCGCCGCAGCGCATCCAGTAACAGATACGGTCCCAGGCCATAGGCCAACGCCGCAATCCACGCCGCGCGCTCGCCGAAGAGATCGCGCGCCAAGACGTAGGCCCCGCCGGCAGCAGCGATCAAGCTGGCAGCATAGAGCAGTCCCACAACAAGCGGCAACGGCATGCCCGTCCGATAAAGCAGCGCCCCGACGAGATACGGCAGCGGCTCACGGAAGTTGAAGAAGGGATAGCCGTATCCGAGGGCCAGGTTGGGAATCCAGCGCGAGAAAATCCATCCCTGACGCCACGCGGCATCAATGGCTGCGATGCGATAATAATGCAAGACGTTATCGTGGGTGCAAGGCAATCCGGTTCCACGGAGGAGCGGCAGCAACGCCGGAAGCAAGAGGAACAGGATCATCAACAAACGCCAGGGAAGAGTCAGAATTCGTTCTCTCATCGGGGAAATTGTACCATAAATCGGATGACTGCCTATCCGCAGAACACAGGGAATAAAAAACGGCGTCAGATGAAGACCTGACAGGTCTAGAAATACCCCTCTGACGCCATGCGGAAGTTGAGGATTGGTAAACTTTCTTGTTCAGGAACAGTTTCGAGACCTGTCAGGTCGGGGCATGCTCCATGACCCAGGAACGGGCATCCAAGAGCCTGCTACCCGCTTCAGTTTCGAGACCTGTCAGGTCGGGGCATGCTCCATGACGCCGCTCTTCTTTCAGGGATTTTTACGTGATTCACGGTAGACGTACCACAGGCGCTGAAACACGGTAATCCAGGTAAACACAGCCATGAAAATCAACGTCGGTCGCACCCAGCCGATAATCAACCCTGCCCCCAGCACAACCACACGTTCCAGACGGGTCAAAATGCCGACTTTACATTCGTAACCGACGCCTTCGGCGCGCGCGCGGATGTAGCTGACCATCACACTGCCCAGGAGAATGACAAAGACAAGGTAAATGTCCCACGTCGCCCTCTGCTGCACCAGCCAGACAAGCAAGCCAAAGAACAACGCGCCCTCAGAAAGGCGGTCGAGCGTCGAATCCAGGAACGCACCAAAACGGCTTTTCGCGCCAGAAACCCGCGCCAGGGCACCATCCAACGCATCCACCGATGAGGCGATCAATAGAAACACTCCTCCCCACAACAAATGCCCCGACGCCAGAATGGCACCCGCGCCGATATTGAGAAGAAACCCCAGGATCGTCACCGTGTTAGGGTGCAGGCCCAGCTTCTCCAAAATCCGCGCAATCGGATGCGTCACAACACTCGCCTGGATGCGCAGCCAATCGGTCAAAGAATCATACTGTTTAACTTTTGCTCTTTCCACCTGATCTACCCCCTTCATCGGATAACGAGATTCCCACCAGGATTTCGATATTGTCCGCCAGTTCCCGGAATGCCTCCGGGTTAAGACGATAATGAACCTCACGCCCCACCCGCTCTGCCACCACAAACCCGGTCTGCCGCAACTGCGTCAAATGCCAGGAGAGCAAAGGTTGGCTAACCCGCAACGTGGTTTCCAAATCTCTGACATTCGATTCGCCCGCCGCCAACGCAGCCAGGATACGCAGACGTAACACCGAATGCAGCGCCCCGAAACTTTTCGTCAGACGCCGCAGCTCTTTTTCTGACATACTATGCTCTAACATTCGTTGTAATCCATAAATAAAAGTTTATATGTTACTCTCATCCTAATCGGAATAGACAATTTGTCAACATGACCAAAGCCGTTTTTTCCATCACCCCACCAAGTCCCGGAGAGCCTCTTTTTCTTCCCAAAATGGCGCATTATAGTATAATGGTGCTGTTAGTTTGTTTTTCACGTGGCGTATGCAGAATCAACACACACTGAATTGGCCCGGCGCAACACCATGTTGAGGAGAAGGGGGCCGGGGGATGGGCACATAGAAATATGCCTATCTTGTCATCCATAAGTACTCTGCATGCCAAAATCCGCGCCAAACCTGGCATAGGGAATAAGTGGCTTTGCCAGGTTTACTGGCCTGAATAGATACTATATCTGCACCTATCTGCAGGAGAGACTATAGCCCGTATGACTATTCGACTTTTAGCCGAGGAGGTGGCCTCACGCATCGCCGCCGGGGAAGTGGTTGAGCGCCCGGCCTCCGTCGTCAAGGAACTGGTGGAAAACAGTCTGGACGCCGGCGCCGCTTCTGTGACGGTGGAGACGCGCGGCGGCGGACGTGAGATGATTCGAGTGCAAGACAACGGAGCCGGCATCCCTGCGGCGGAAGTGGAACTGGCGTTCCGCCGCCATGCAACGAGCAAGCTAGAAACCGCCAACGATCTGGAACACATCGCTACCCTGGGATTTCGCGGGGAGGCGCTCGCCAGCATCGCTTCCGTCAGCCGGGTGACATGCACCAGCCGCTGCGCCGACGAGAAGATGGGGACACAAGTGCGAGTCGAAGGTGGCAGTATTGTCTGGCGGGCGGCAGTCGGGCGGCCCCAAGGCACCGAACTGCTGGTCGAAGACCTGTTTTACAATGTGCCGGCACGGCGCAAGTTCCTTCAGGCCGAGCGCACTGAGCGCAATCACATCGATGCCTTCCTCACACGCTATGCGCTGGCCTATCCGTGCATCGCCTTCTCGTTGGTTCACGATGGACGCGAAATTCTGTCCACGTCAGGCAGTGGCAATGCTCAGGAAGCTCTGCTCAACGTCTATGGGATGGATTTAGGGATCAGCTTGCTGCCCATCCCGGCGAGTTTAACAAACGCTCAGGCCGTCCAGGTGGGAGGCTTTGTCAGTCCTCCCAGCGTTCATCGGGCCAATCGCGGCTACATTACCCTTTTCGTCAACGGACGCTGGGTCCAGGATCTGCGGCTGACCTATGCCATCATCCAGGCATACCACACGTTGCTGCCGACCAAGCGATTTCCTGTCGCTTTTGTCACGGTGACTATGCCCGCCGAAGACGTCGACGTGAACGTCCATCCGGCAAAGACAGAGGTGCGCTTCCGCGACGGCGATGCTGTCTTCCGTGCCGTACAACGCGCTGTCCGCGCCACGGTGATGGACGAGGCGCCGGCAGCGACCGCCTGGCAGATGCCCACGTCACAGCCTGCCGAGGATATTTCGCCGTCCGATAGGATCACCCGTGCTCGTCTCGCCGGGCTGACCCCTCTGGCGCGGCAAATCGCTCTCCCGTCGGCTGAACCGCCCGCGGCAACCATGTCGGCGGCGCCGCCGGTCCTACCCAACCTGCCGCTCACCACGCCGGAAAGCGTCCTTCCACCGGCAGAGCCACGTTCTGCCGCCCTCTCCACGCTGCCGCCGCTGCGCGTCATCGGTCAGGCATCGACCATGGTCATCATTGCCGAAGGCCCCGATGGCATCTATCTCATCGACCAACATGCCGCTCACGAGCGCGTCCTCTACGAGCGTATGGTGTCCGCGTGGTTGCAGGGGAAAATCGCTTCTCAGCCGCTGCTGGAAGCGGAGACCGTCTCACTGCCCGTCGCCGAAGCCGCTTACCTGGAAGAGCTGTTGCCCGCGTTGCACACCCTGGGGTTCAGCGTCGAGCCGTTTGGCGCGGGGACATTCCTGGTGCGCGCACTGCCCACCCTACTCACCCACCTCGCTCCTGGCGATCTGCTGGCCGACATCGCCGCCGGCGCCGATGAACAATCGCCTATCCACACCGAGCTGGAAGAGAGGCTGATACGGCGCATCTGTAAACGCGCCGCCGTCAAGGCCGGGCAGGTGCTCTCCCGCGAAGAAATGGAGCGCCTGGTGCGCGATCTGGAACAGACCGCCAATCCACGCACCTGCCCCCACGGTCGTCCGACCATCATCCAAATCTCGGTAGAACAATTGATCCGGCAGTTTGGACGCAGCGGCTAATTTTGTAAGTTTTTGAGGAATCGATATAATAACACCAGTTGCTCTCTATGGGCCGCTGAAGGCTTGTAGAGCAAACTTGTATGGCAGACGTGCAGGCGGTGGAGGGAAGACTGTGACACTATCATCCCACGATCAACAACGCATCGAAGAACTGGCCGAGAAACTGGTAGAGCACTATAACTTCAAACGTCCTCCTGTTCCGGTGGAAAAAATCCTTTCAGAACCGCCGGAAGAGGTGAGCGGCGTCGATATTAGTGATCTATCGCTGGTTTTTGGGGTCGGCGAACATCGCTACGAATATCGGATGGCGATGGCACGTCTGCTCTACCGCGAAATTTGTCGTGCCGGCAGCGAGGGTGAGCAAAATTATCCCTACAGCAACGATGCCGCCAGGTATTTCGCTATGAGTCTGCTCATTCCTGCCCAATGGGTCATAAAGGCCGCATGGCGACCGCTCATTACTCTGCAACAACTGAGTGAGGATTTTCAGGTTCCAGATTACGCGATGTCCAGCCGCCTGGTGCAACTGGGGAAGCGCGTCAAGGGGATGTCGTAAACAGTCGTTACGCAGTGGCCTGTTTTGCACCGCAGAGGTCGCTGAGAACGCAGAGAAATAGCATAAATCTCGGCGCTCTCGGCAGTAAAAATCCCACGCTGCTGTGTTGAATATCATCCTGACGAGTACAGAATGACACGGATTGCACTGATTTTTTATACTTTGCGTGTCAATCCGTGAAATCCGTGGCCGGTTTCTTATTTCGACCCCACGGAATCCTGAAGAACCTACTTTTTTCAGTCGTATCTATTCAGGCCAGTAAACCTGGCGCAGCCACTTGTCCCCTATAGCAGGTTTTGCGCAGATTTTGGTATGCAAAGGACTCTTGGATGACGCGATAGGCGTGTTTCCATAAGCCCATCTCCCTTTTCCCAGGGAAGAGAGATTTTTGTAGGGGATGTGGCGGGCGGCTTCGCCGCCCGCCACATCCCCATTTTTCGCCCTCCTGCTTCCCCGCTTGCGGGGGAGAAGAGGGTTGGGAGAATGAGAGGGTCAGCACCTATAGCCGAAGTGTCAACCCAGTATGCACCCTCCTCAAAGTCCCAGGCGCTACCTGGCAAGGGCGGCTGAATCGTTACTTTCCAGGGTTGACACTTTCTCCGCTTGTGCTACAATCGCCCCCATTGTACCTTAAGTGAGAGTAAACTCTTATCCAGAGAGGTGGAGGGACCGGCCCTGTGAAGCCTCGGCAACCAAGGTGAGTCGGCTAGTCACGTGATCATTAGTCACTGAGTCGCATAGCCTCTTTGACTATCAGACTAAAGACTGCCAGACTAACCTATGGTGCCAATTCCGGCAGACCCTTAGGGGGTTCTGGAAGATGAGAACAGTATAACGATGCTGCGAAAAGCCTCTTCAGCCAGGATGCCTGCTGAGGAGGCTTTTTTGTTGTCTGGAAGTCAGGGAGTGAGGAATCTGCCATGTTTCATCACATTTCGACGCAAGCCGTGCACGCCGGGGAGGAGAAGCGTCAACCGTTTGGCGCGCTGACCACCCCGATCTACCAAACATCCACGTATACGTTTGAGGATACGGCGGACGTGTTGACCTTGATGGAATGCAAAGCCGAGCGCCGGGCAATGCGCGAGGCCGGCGGCGACCTTCCCTTGCGCAACGAGTACGGGCGTTACAGTAACCCGACGGTAGCTGCCGTCGAGGGCAAACTGGCAATCCTCGAAGGGGGCGAACGCGCGGTGCTCTTTGCCAGCGGGATGAATGCAATCACAACCACGCTGTTGGCCTTGCTTTCCGGCGGCGACCATGTCATCGTGGTTTCTGACTGTTATCGCCGCACACGGGAATTCACCGTAGCTTTTCTGCCGCGTTGGGGCGTCGCAACAACACTTGTGCCGGTGGATGACCTGGCGGCCCTCACCGCCGCCGTGCGCTCCAATACCCGTTTGATTTTCGCCGAGACGCCGACCAATCCGTACTTACGCCTCGCCGACCTGGCGCAAATCGCGGCCATGGCCCGGCCGCGCGGGATCATCACCGCCGTCGACAGCACCTTCGCCACCCCGATCAACATGCAGCCGTTGGCGCTCGGCATCGACCTGGTCATCCACAGCGCGACGAAGTACCTGGCGGGTCACAACGACGTGCTCGCAGGAGTCGTCATCGGTGCCCACCGACTGCTGACGAAGATCGAAGAGACGCGCGGCTTACTCGGCGGCGTTAGCAGTCCGCATGACGCCTATCTGTTACTGCGCGGCTTGAAGACGCTGGAACTGCGCGTGCGCCGTCAAAACGAAAACGGGATGCGCGTGGCGCAATTCCTGGAGCGGCATCCCGCCGTCGCGCGCGTTTACTATCCCGGCCTGCCAAGTCACCCCGATTACGCCACGGCGCAGCGACAAATGACGGGCTTCGGCGGCGTCGTCAGCTTCGAGGTGGCCGGCGACAGGGAAACCACGAGCCGTTTCATCGACCGCTTGCAACTGCCCTACCTCGGGCCGACGCTGGGTGGCGTGGAGAGTGTCGTCCAGCAGCAGGCGCTCTTCGTGTCGCTTGATCCGGCGGAGCGCGCGGCTTCCGGCATCAAAGATACACTGGTGCGCTATGCTCTGGGCATTGAAGATGCAGACGACATTATCGCGGATTTGGCGCAGGCGTTGGAGTGAATCAGCGAATGAGGTAGGGGTGATACGTGAAACGTGATGCTTGAAGGACCCATCACGCCTTATGGCACCCACAAAGCGACAAAATCAAACTTCTCTACATCCACCAACCCTTGATCCGTCAACTTGAGTTTGGGGATGACTTCCAGAGCCAGGAAGCCGAGGTGCATGAAGGGGTCGTGGAGGGGAGAACCGAGTTCTTTAACACGTTCCAATAGCGTATCCATTTGCGCGCGGACGACCTCGACCGGCTGGTCGGACATCAACCCGCCGATGGGAAGAGGCACGCCGGCGAGCATCTCACCGGCGCGGACGGCGACCAGCCCCCCACCCATGTCCTTGACGGCGCGGACGGCGGCGCGCATCTCGGCGTCGCTCACCCCGGCGACGGTGATGTTGTGGCAGTCGTGACCCACACTGCCGGCAATCGCCCCGCGCTGAAGACCCAGGCCGTGCACAAAACCGAGGCCGACCCTGCCCGTGGAGTTATGGCGTTCGATGGTCGCCATCTTCAGCAGATCACGTGCAACGTCGGAGATTGCCTCACCGTTGACAATGAATGCGTCCATCACCTGCTCGTCGGTCACAATCTGGTCAGGGATGACGCCGATGGCGCGCACGCGCGTCCCCTCCGCCGGGATGCGGAACGAGAGCGCATCGACATCCACGTGGATGCTGCCGCGCACGCAGCTTTCATCCGCCTGGGGAAGCGGCCACTCACCCACAGGGACGCCGTCCGCCGCCACAAGCTTCCCGCCGGCGAAAACTTTCGTAGCGTGGAAGTCTTCCAGCGACGGCGTGACGACCAGGTCGGCGCGGCGGCCCGGCCCGATGGCCCCACGATCTTTCAAGCCGAAGGCTTCAGCCGCGTTGAGGGTTGCCATGCGCAACGCGGTGATAGGCGGCAGCCCGGCGGCCACCGCCAGCCGCAGATTGTGGTCGATACTGCCTTCTTCGATGAGATCGGCGGGATGGCGGTCGTCGGTGGCGAAGGCGAAGCGGCGCGCGTTCTCCGGCGTGATGACGGGGAGCAGCGCGTGCAGGTTGCGGGCAGCGGTGGCTTCACGGACGAGCACGTACATCCCCAGGCGCGCTTTTTCGCGGGCTTCTGCGGCGGTCATGCTCTCGTGGTCGGTGGAGGGACCGGCAGCAATGTAGGCCTGGAGCCATGGACCGGTAGCGCCGGGGGCGTGTCCGTCGATGGACCTATCACGGAAAGCAAGGAGCTTCTCCAGCGCGCCGGGCAGGCCGAGGACCGCGCCGGGCACGTTCATGAATTCCGCCAGACCCAGGACGCGCGGCAGGTCGCGCAACGCCAGCAAGTCGTCAGCTTCCAATGTCGCTCCTGACGTGCCCATAGGTGTCGCCGGGACGCAGGACGGCAGGTTGACGAACACGGTGAGCGGCAGCCCGGCGGAGGCTTCGAGCATATAGCGGATACCGGCGACGCCGGCCACATTGGCTATCTCGTGGGGATCGGAGACGACGGTGGTGACACCGTGCGGGACGACGGCGCGGGCGAATTGCGCGGGGACGGCCAGCGACGATTCGACGTGAACGTGCGCATCGATGAGGCCGGGGACGAGGTAATGGCCGTGCAGGTCGAGCGTCGTTTTGCCCGTGTAACCTGTTCCGACGGCGGCGATGGTTTCTCCGGCAATGGCAACATCAACATCTTGCACTTCGCCGGTAAAGACGTTGACCACGCGGGTATGGGTGAGCAGCAAGTCGGCAGGGGCATCGCCCCGCGCGACGGCCAGGGTATGTAGCAAAGTTTCACGATTCATTGTAGTCCTCCTAAAAAATAGTCCGATAGTCAGGTCGTCGTTAGTCGGATAATCAGGGTGGATACTGCGATTATATACTGTGATACGGGAAACGTGAAACGAGAATGCTGCGACGCGCAAGCGGGTATCATCAGCCGTTCGGCTGACTATGGGGAGTGCAGATTAACTTTTAACCGGTAACGTGTCACTTTCAACTTTTCACTATTCCATTTTCACTATTTCTATTTCAAAGGAGGTTTTTTTAATGGCAACAACATTTATGCAGTCGCCGCAGTTCTTCTTTACCTCGGAGTCGGTGACAGAGGGTCATCCCGACAAAATGTGCGATCAGATTTCCGACGCCGTTCTGGATGCCATCATCGCCGCTGATCCCGACGCGCGCGTGGCGTGCGAGGTCTCGACGACGACCGGCCTGATCCTGGTCGCCGGTGAAATCACCACCAGCACCTACGTGGACATCGCGCGGTTGGCGCGCGACGTGGTGACGGGGATCGGCTACAACCGTGCCAAGTTCGGCTTCGACGGCGAGACGTGCGGCGTGCTCGTCAGCATCAAGGAACAGTCCAGCGACATCGCGCTGGGCGTCGACAAGGCGCTCGAAGCCAAAACCGGCGAGATAAACGATGCGGAAATCGAAGCGATCGGCGCGGGCGATCAGGGGATGATGATCGGGTTCGCCTGCAACGAGACGCCGGAACTGATGCCGCTGACCATCTCCCTGGCGCACAAGCTGTGCAAACGTCTGGCCGACGTGCGCAAGGACGGCACATTGCCCTATCTGCGTCCCGACGGCAAAAGCCAGGTGACGGTCGAATATGCCTACGGGAAGCCGAAGCGGGTGGACACAGTTGTGGTGAGCACGCAGCATGCGCCAGAAATAACCCAGGAGCAGATCCGCGTGGATGTGATCGAGTCGGTCATCAAGCCGGTGATTCCCGCCGCGATGCTGGATAAGCAGACGCGGATTTACGTGAACCCCACGGGGCGCTTCGTCATCGGCGGCCCGGCCGGCGACTCCGGGCTGACAGGGCGTAAGATCATCGTGGATACGTATGGGGGAGTGGCGCGTCACGGCGGCGGCGCATTCTCCGGCAAAGACCCGACGAAGGTGGATCGCTCGGCTTCGTACATGGCGCGTTACATCGCCAAAAACCTGGTGGCGGCGGGCATCGCCGATCGGCTGGAGCTGCAAATCTCGTATGCCATCGGCGTAGCGCGCCCCTTGTCGCTGGCGGTAGAGACCTTCGGCACCGGCAAAATCGCCGATGACCAGATTGTGGCTCTGATTCACGAGAACTTCGATCTACGGCCGGCAGCAATCATCCGCTATCTAAACTTGCGCCGTCCCATCTACCGGGCGACGGCGGCGTATGGACACTTCGGGCGCACCGACATCGATGCGCCCTGGGAAAAGACGGACAAAGCCGAGGTGTTGCGTCAAGCGGCCGGGCTGAGTTAACTTCCATAGGTGCTGCCCCTCTCATCCCCCCAGCCCCCTTCTCCCCCGCCAGCGGGGAAGAAGGGGGCGAAAAAGAGGGGGGTGTGGCGGGCAGCGAAGCTGCCCGCCACACCCCCTACAAAAATCCCTCTTCCTGGGGGGCAGGGGGGATGGGCTTATAAAAACACGCCTATCTCGTCATCTAAAAGCGCCTGGCACACCGAAACCCGCGCCAACCCCGGTACAGGAAATAAGTTGTTGCGCCAGGTTGGCTAGCCCATCGAGGCAGAAATTTCACCCCCGTTAGCCATGCTCGGAGCGGATCGCCAGATCCGCGGTTCTGGCGCGCTACGCTGGGATCTGACGATCCCTGGCAAGCATAAACTGGGAAGGTATTTGCACCGCGCGGTACTGGCCTGCATAGATCTCATGCGGCTGTTGACAGAATGGCAGGAGGATGATACAGTATTTTCAGTGCTTGGCTCAATGGCAAACCGGTTGGATCGTATCAGTGTTGTGGAGGTCGGTATGGAGAGGGATAAAAAAATCCTTATTGTCGATGATGAAGCATTCATTCGCATCCTGTTGAAACAAACACTCGAAGACCTGGAAGATGACGGGGTCGAATTACTGGTGGCGGCCGATGGCGAGGAAGGGCTGGAGATGGCGTTGAGCCAGCGGCCGTGTCTGGTCTTCCTGGATGTGATGATGCCTAAACTCAATGGTTATGAAGTGTGCCGACGCCTCAAAGAGGCCGATTCCAGCATCTATGTCATCCTTTTGACGGCCAAAGGGCAGGCCATTGACAGAGAAACAGGCTTTTCGGTCGGCGCCAATGAGTATGTGACCAAGCCCTTTGACCCCGATTATATTCTCGAAAAAACAACTGAGATATTGGAGATCAACTCTTTGACTTAAGATGACATCTGACGACTCCCTTCGCCACGTGGAAAGATATTTTCGGCCCCTGCTTTGGCTGCTCATGGGCGTTATCGGCATGGGATATGTGATCGTGTCACTCTCCATACAAGCGCGGCTGCCCTCGGATGGTGTGCTGTTGACGGAGTTCATGACATCGGGATTGCGGGTGGCGACGCGCCTGGATGCGACCATGGCTGACCTTAAAAAAGGCGATGAAATTGTTGCCATCGACGGTGTGAGCATCTGGGAATGGGGGGAACGCTCCTGGCGCGGCGAGCCTGCCCCCGCCTGGCACGTGGGTCAGACCATCCCTTATGAAGTACGACGGGATCAAACCTTGCGCACCGTCATGGTCACATTACAACCCTTCCCAGTAGAACGTTTGCCGTTACTGCGCTTCGGGGTGTACGTGATGGCGATCATCTCTCTGGTGATAGGGACATACATGGTGTGGCATTATCCTGCCGAGGCTGCCGCCCGCCTGCTTTTCCTCAGTGCTCTGTGTCTGGCGTTGAACCTGTTACTCCATTTTCAGGTGATGACCTTAGTTCACCCCGGCCTTTTCGTTATAGAGAGCATACTCAAATTCTTAACGCGCGCGCTGCTTTTTAGCACCGTTTGCCACCTTCTGCTCATCTTCCCGGTAGCGAAAATAACCTCCCCGTCCCTGGCGAAAAAGTTACCCTGGCTTCACGTGGTTAATCCGGCATTCTCTTTGCTCTATGGTTTTACGTCAGGGGATACGCCGCTGCGGCAGTTCCTGCTGGCCGCGCAGACAAGCTCCTGGATTGGATTGGCGATGTTGTCTGCCGGGGTGGTGAGCATCGTCCATACGGCGTTGACGGTGCGGCAGCCGGCGGCGCGAGGACAAATTCGGTGGGTAGCCTTAGGGGCAGTCAGCGGCATCTTACCCTATTTGTTTCTGACAGGGTTGCCCGAATTGCTTATCGGCCATGCCCTATTGACGATCGAAGTCACTGCATTCTTCCTCGTGGCGATGCCGATAACGATGGCGATTGCGGTGGCGCGCTATCGGCTCTTTGATGTGGATACGTTAGCTCTGCAAGTCTTCGTGCATTTCCTGTTAGGTCTAGCGTTAGTCGGCGTTTATTTTCTGCTCAAAGAGGTCGTGCGCTGGGGACTGATGTTGTTGACCGCTGGGGTCAGTGAAACCAGGGTGGTTTTTGTGGCCACCGCCGTGACAGCAACCGCGTTTTGGCTGTTACGTGCGCCGGTATCGGCCTATGGGAAGCGGCTCTTCTCGCGCCGTAGCTATGATGTTCCCCAACTGTTCCAATGGATCACCGAGAAACTGACCAGCGCTATCCGTCTGGAACAATTGACCACATTGTTGACGGAGGATTTGCCACAACAGATCGGCGCAGCCGGTGGTGTTTTATGGGTGCTCGACAACGCCGGAGAATCGCTGGTATCCGCTGCCGACAATGGGAGTCCGGGGTTGATGTTGAGCCAGGGGTTATCGGTGTGGGTCAGTCACGGCAGTGAGCCTATCGTGCGCTCTGCACCTCCAGACTGGGCGCCCTCTGAAATCCTCGACTTTATGGAGCGGTGGTCTATCGAATTGGCGCTCCTGCTGCAGGTTGGAGAGCGGGTGGTCGGTTTGTGGGGATTAGGGCAGCGGACGGGGCATCTATCGTATACGACAGCAGAGGTACGGTGGATTGAAAAACTGGCCTCGCAGGTTGCACTGGCCGTCGAAAACACCGAACTACTGCAACGCATGCAGGTCAATCAGCATCAACTAGAAGAGGAAATCGAACGCCGCACCCGGATTATGTTCAATGATCGCAACCGGCTTAACGCGATCCTGCAAAATATGGCGGATGCCCTGCTGGTCACCGATCCGACCGGGCGGATGCAGCTCGTTAATCCGGCCTTTGAGCGGTTAGTTCGCCTCTCTGCTCGTTCACTGCTGGGGCAATCCCTGGCGGACGTTTTGCCTGTTCCGGAGTTGTCCGCCGTCATGGCGCAATCTCTGGCGCGCCCTGGCATGGTCTACACCGCGGATATGACGTTGGATTCACCTCGCTTCTCGGCGTCGAACACCATGGAGCTGACGGAGTTGATTTTACGGGCATCGGTCACCACCCTGGGCGACAGCAGTGCGGTCATCTTCATCCTGCGGGACATCACGCACGAGGTCGAAGTGGATCGCATGAAGTCCGAATTCATTTCCACCGTTTCCCACGAATTGCGCACTCCTTTGACGGCGGTTCTGGGATTCACCAAACTCATCTCACGCACTTTTGAGCGTTCGATTAAGCCGGCTTTATCCACCGCCGATGAAGAAGTCCAACGCGCCATCGAGCAAGTGGAGCACAACTTCGAAATCATGGCGTTGGAAGGGGAGCATCTGACGACCCTCATCAATGACGTGTTAGACATCGCGGCTTTGGACGCAGGGACGCTGGTGTGGAATGATCAGCCATGTGACCTGATGCCTTTGCTCCAGGAAGTGCTGACGCCGTTGCGTGTCGAGGCTGAGATGAAGGGACTAACGCTGACGGTGAATCCGGACGCCGCACCGCTGCCGCTTCTGGCCGATCCCGAACGCCTCAAGCAGGTCTTGTCCAATCTGATCACCAACGCCATTAAGTTCACCGCGCAAGGGCAGGTGACCATCACCACGCAGCGCGTGCCGGCCGGTACAGTCATCCGGGAGTGGAATGTGCCGGCAACAGAGGGCGGGCTGGTCTCTGTCGCCGATACCGGCGTGGGGATGTCCCCGGCCGGGTTGCGGCATCTCTTCCAACGTTTCTACCAGGGGGGAGATGCCCTGCATGGGAAGCCCAGGGGCACAGGATTAGGATTGGTGATTTGTCACGAAATCGTGACCCATTACAACGGCAAAATTTGGGCGGAATCCACGCCTGGCGTAGGGTCAACTTTTTCTTTCATCTTACCCCTGACGTGAAGTAACGACTCCACCATAAGCCCCCTTCCCCGGGGAAAAGGGCAGGGGGAATGGGCTTATAACGAATATCTCGTCATCCAAGAGCGCCTGGCATACCCAATAAGAAACTAGCCACGAATTTCGCGGAGGTTCATAAAATGCAGCAGATATCAGTTCATCGTTTGTTGAGCCGTCGGGTCCTCTCTGACCATCTGGAACATTTTGTCAGGATGAGGCCCGCTGTAACGGTCGCGCTGATAGATGTAGATGGGAGCATAATAGCCGCAGCCGGTACGACCGCCACTGCCGCCTCGTCGTCCGCGACCGGAACCTGGGAATGGATGTTACCCTTGACGGTGGGTGACTGCGAAGTCGGCACCCTGGCAGGCCGTGGTGCAGACATCCATCAGCCCGGTACGGAAGAGAGCCTCCAATTTCTTCACCATAGCCTGACCATGATCGTGGAACGCGCCTTGGAAAGCCGCTCCCTGGCACAGGAAACCCTCGAACGCTACCGGGAGATCAACCTGCTTTACAACATCGGTCAAACCATTAGTGCCTCGCTCGACCCCGATGAAATTCCCGACCTGGTCATCGCCGAGGCTACACGCATCATTCAAGTACAAGGCGGTATCGTGTTGCTTTTTGATCCAACGGGCTATCTGACCGTGCGCAGTAGCTTCGGCGCGGAGAATTTCGGACGCTCATTGTATGAAGCGGCACATGGGTTACTGCCCGAGGCACTGGCCTCCGGCACCCCTCACATCTGGACGGAGGGACAAGCGGATGCTCACATCGCCACGATTCTGGAAGCACCTCTCAAAGCGCGGGAGCAGATTCTGGGATTTGTGTTGCTAGGACGCAGTGCTGACCAGGCTGTTTTTACGGCGGATGATGAAAAACTGCTCTCCGCTCTGGCCGCACAAGCTGCCATTGCCATGGAGAACGCACGCTTGTTTTCTGATGTAAAGCGTCAGCGCGACGCCATCGCCGAGATGAAAAACTCCATGGACAATATCTTCGCCAGCATCGCCAGCGGCGTGATTACCACCGACACGCAGGACATCATCACGTTGATGAATCGTTCTGCCGAGCGCATTCTAGATGTTTCATCCGACACCACGCTGGGGCGGCCCTATGTCGAGGCATTGCCGGAGATGGGCGTTAAAATCGCGCCGTTGATGGAGGTCGTCAAAAGCAAAGATGAGTCCCTGGTGGGATACGAAATGGAGCCGGTACTGCCCAAACGCGGCCCGGTGGTCCTGCGGCTCAACCTCAGTCCCCTCAAAGATAACCGCGAAGAGACCAACGGCATCGCCATTGTCGTCGATGACCTGACCGAGCGTCGCCAGTTGGAAGCGCAGGCCCGGCGCATCCGGCAGACATTTGAGCAGTACGTGGTGCCACACGTCGTCGAGCAATTGCTCTCCGATCCCAACAACGTGCGGCTGGGTGGCACGCGCCGCGAGGTGACGACACTTTTCGCCGACATCCGCGGATTTACCGCCTTCAGCGAGAAATTGGAACCGGAAGCCACCGTCGAAGTGCTCAACCGCTATCTCACCCTGGCCTCGGAGGCCATTCTCTCCGAAGAAGGAACGCTGGACAAATTCTTTGGGGATGGCGTGATGGCGATTTTTAACGCGCCACTGTACCAGGCCGACCATACCCTACGGGCCGTGAGATCGGCGTTGAAGATCCTCGACGCGCTGAAAGACATCCATGCCCAACTGCCGCCGGAAGACTGTCTGTCGTTCGGCATCGGCATCACCACCGGCGCCGCGGTCGTCGGCAGTATCGGTTCCCATACGATCAAAAACTATACCGCGGTTGGCGACAGTGTAAGTCTGGCCTCGCGTCTACAAACCCATGCCGCGCCGTTGCAGATTTTGCTCAATTTGACGGCGTATGAGCATGTCCGTACCCACGTCAACGCCCGCGAATTAGGGTACGTGCAGGTAAAAGGACACCGCGAGCCTGACCTGGTGTTCGAGGTTTTGGGGCTGCGGTAGCCTGATCGACACGCCGTCCGTCAGTTTGTACTGTGCCACGTGGGGAGAATCAGCCTGGAATTCATCACACGGCGCCAGTACATCGAGGCAGAAATTCCACCCCCGTTAGCCATGCTCGGAGCGGATCGCCAGATCCGCGGTTCTGGCACGCCACGCCGGCAAGCATAAACTGGGCAGTATTTGCGCCGCGCCGTACTAGAGCGCGAATTCGGCAACGAGAAACGTGTGATCCGACGGATGCGCTGCTTGACGCGCCTCCACATCGATCCACGCGCGGGTGGATTTGGCGGCAAGCGGCGCGGTAGCCCAGATATGATCGATGCGCCAGCCGATCCCCCGTTCGATGGGGTTGTTGGCGCGGTAGTCAAAGTAGGTGAACTGTCGCGGTTCGCCGGGATGATGCCGGCGGAAGACGTCCACGAACCCCCATTGCCGCACGCTTTCCAGCGCAGCCTGCACGTCGGGATGAAAGTCCACATGGTAGCGCAGCCCTTTGGGATCGTACACATCGATGTCCTCCGTGGCAACGTTGAAGTCACCGACCCACACTAGCGGGTCCGTGGGACTATAATGCCGCTCGAAGTAATCACGCAGCCGCTTCAACCAGCGCAGCTTATACTGGAAATGCTCTGACTCCGGCTCACGGCCTTGCGGGACATAGGTGTTCACCACAGCGATGCCGCGATACACCCCGCAGAGCAGACGGGGTTCGTCAGCCTCTTCACCGTCATCCAGGCCGGCTGTGACGGCCTGCGGCGCATCTCTGCTGATGATGGCTACGCCCGCGTAAGCCTTTTGTCCCCGGAAAATGACATGATAGCCGGCTTCCTCAATCTCCTCCACCGGGAAATCCTTATCCTGGACCTTGGTCTCCTGGATACAAAGCACATCCGGCTGCTCGCGGTCAAGCCAGTCGAGGATAAGATCGAGGCGCGTGCGGATAGAGTTAGCGTTAAACGTAGCGATTTTGAAATTCGCCATATACCGTGCGCTCGACAGCCGTCGCCTCATCCCTCAATGCTGTGAATGGCCTCGGCGGGTGTTTTGTTCCCATACATCACACTGAGCAGGCCGGGCAGATAAAAATCCATCGTGTGCACCGCCGGATACATCGTGTTCTTGATGAGCTGAGGTGTCAGCACTTCTCCCTCAAAATCAAGACTGCTTTTATAGCGGACTTCGCCGTCGGTGTAATCCATCTCGAAATTACCGATGCGCAGGCCGTAGTTGGCACGGGCAATGTACTCGGCGACAAGCGGGCGCACATTCTCCGGAGCTTTGACGGGCGCAATCACGTAGAAAAGAAATTGCTCCAGGTCGACGCGGATTTGCGCGTAGCAGCGCAGTTCCCCGTTTTCACCGGCAAAATAGACTCGATGGATGGTTTTTTCATCGAGTTGCTGGGGATACCAGCCATCGTCTTGGAGGAACTGGCTGAGCGTGGCGAACGCGCGCCACCCGTTGGCGTATTCCTGCGCCTCTTGCGGCGGGAAGTCTTCAGTATGTTCCTCAGGCGCTACTGTATCTGTCATATCTTTATTCTCCTTAATTGGGAAGTGACCAAAACTCAAACAAGGAACCGACCGACTCCCCCTTGACGTTGCGGCGGATGACCTCGCCGAAGATCGAACCGACCGAGAGGACCTTCAGCCGCTGCGGACGCTGGTTTTCCTTGAGGGGGACAGTATCGGTGACGATAATTTCGTCGATTTCCTCGATAGCGTTGAGCCGTTCCACGGCGGGACCGGTGAAGAGGCCGTGCGTACCGATCACGGTGAACTTGTGAACATTGCATGTCCGCAGGTATTTGATGGTTTCGATGATCGTTCCGGCCGTGGCGATTTCATCGTCCAACAAGACCACATCCTTACCCCACACATCGCCCATCATACCGGTGATGGCGACCGAGTCATCGGTGAGACGTTGCTTCTCACCGGCGGCGACAGGCAGACGAAGCGCCCGCGCCAGCTTGGTTGCCCGCTTGGCGTGGCCGATATCGGGCGCGACCACCACACTGTTGCTGAGGTCTTTCGTCTTGAGATGCTCGACGAAGACCGAGTGAGCCGTGAGATGATCGGTGGGCACGCGGAAGAAGCCGTGAACCTGCGGTGAGTGCAGCGTCATCGTGATGACGTGGGTTGCGCCCGCCGTCACCAACAGGTCGGCGATCAACCGTCCGGCGATGGAGATGCGCGGCGCATCCTTCTTGTCCGAACGGGCATAAGAGTAGTAGGGAATCACCGCATGGACGCCGCTTGCCCCGGCGGTGCGCGCCACGTCCAACATCAGCAATAGTTCTACCAAATTGTCACTGCACGGCGGTGAAAGCGGCTGAACGATAAACACTTGCTTGGATCGCACACTGACACCCAGATGCACGAAATAATTGTCGTTAGAGAATTTGCGGCTGATAGAGGGGCTGACTTCCAGCCCCAGGTAATGAGCAATGTTGGATGCCAGTTGCGGATGAGCCAGTCCACTGAAAATGAGAGTGCCTTCTAGCGGCGTCGTTGCAGACCGCTCTGTGGGCATCGGTCTTTCCTGCTCGACATATTTCTCGGTCACATTACACTCCTTCTGATCGTTCACTCTGATCGTTCACTCTGATCGTTCACTCTATCTGACTTCGTCCATTCTAAACTACCATGCTTCTGCGTGGGACTCGCCAAGCATGACCATGACCCTTGCCGATGGCCGCATGAGGTTGGACTTGTCTCTATTTTAGTCGTACTCCATTTAGGGTCAAATTCCCCGCAAATCGTGATAGGCATGTTGCTGTGTGCCCATCCCCCCTTCCCCAGGGAAGGAGAGCTTTTTATAGGGGGTACGGGGGGGCAGCGAAGCCACCCGCCACCCCTCTCTTTAATCCCTGCAAACTCGACGCTCTCGGCGGTAAAAATCCCCCCTGTAATGTTCAAGATCATCCTGACGAGTACAGATTTACACGCAAAGTATAAAAAATCAGTGCAATCCGTGTCATCCGGGGCAAAAACTAAAAAAGGTTCTCGATCTCCACCGGCTCAACGGGTTCGGCCAGTGCAAAGCCGAAGATGCGCCCATAGAAATACAGTTCGGCGTCTAACGCACGCTTGATATTTTCCGCGCGGCGGAAACCGTGTTGTTCGCCCGCGAAGGACAGATAAGCCACCGGAATGCCCTTGGCGCGCAGTGCTGCAACCATCGTTTCGGTCTGGGATGGTGGCACAACTTTGTCTTCCAGCCCCTGGAAAAAGATGACCGGGCAGTTGAGGTTTGCCACATGATGGATGGGCGAACGCGCGATGTACAGGTCGCGGCGCTGCGGATATGGCCCGACGAGGCGCTCCAGGTAGCGGGACTCGAACTTGTGCGTGTCGGTCGCCAGCCCTTCGAGGTCGCTCACGCCGTAGTGACTCGCGCCGGCCTGGAAAACGTCGCGGAAGGTCAGCGCACAGAGCGTCGTATAGCCGCCCGCGCTACCGCCGCGAATAGCCAGGCGGTGGGGATCGACCAAGCCCTGCCCGGCCAGATAGCGGGCGCCGTTGACGCAGTCGTCCACATCGACGATGCCCCACTGCCCGTTCAGCCGCTCACGGTAAGCGCGCCCGTAGCCAGTGCTGCCCCCGTAGTTCACGTCGAGGACGGCAAAGCCGCGACTGGTCCAATATTGCAGTCCCAGGTTGAGCGCGCTGCTGGCGGCTCCCGTCGGCCCGCCGTGGCTGAGAACCAGAAGCGGGGGCTTTTCGCCTGCCGGCGCTATGTAGTCCTGATTTTGCGGTGGATAGAAGATCGCATGCGCCGTCAACCCCCCGCCGGTCGGAAATTCGATAGACTGGGGAATGGAGAGGTAGCCTGGGTCGATCTCGACAGCATTGGCGCGCTTGAGAACCATCTGTTGGCCTGTTGCCAGATCGAGAAGTACGAGCGAGGCAGCGCAGGTCGGCGACGCCCCGCGGAACAGCACCTTCCCCGGCACGGCCTGGACACCGCCGATGTCGGTGTAAGATGTGTCCAACGGCGTCAGGGTTTTGCGTTGGGTGTCCAGACTTGCCAGAGAGTCGATGCCGTCTTGCGTGTACGTACAGATAATCCGCTCGGCGGACTCGAAGGCGTAGGTGGAGATGCCGAAGGTCCACTGTGGCGCGCCGAACTCGGCTTCCATCTCGATGAGAAGTTCCGCCTTTCCGCCATCGAGCCGGTACAGGTTCCACCACCCGTTACGATCCGATACAAAGTAGAGCTGTCCGTCGGGCGACCATGTGGGTTGGAAGATGGATTCATTCTCGCCTCCGGCCACTAAGGTGGCGTTCGCCAGCGAACCATCGGCTTGCACCTCGGCGCTCCACAGCTCCGTACCGTCCCACGGCATATTGGGATGCCGCCAGGTGAGCCACGTGAGCGTGTGCCCGTCGGGACTCAGACGCGGCGTAGCATAGAAGTCGTTGCCGGAGACGAGGACGTGTTGCGCCTGGCTTCCGTCCAGCGCGATGGCGGCGATGGTGTTCACAGCTTCACCATGCGCTGTGAGTGCGGCTTCGGTGTGATCTTCGCGCACACAGATCAGCCGATGATGCGCGTGATCGACGACGCCATCGGCATAACGCCATGGCGTTGCCGGCGTGAGCGCTTCCGGGACGCCGCCTGGCATCACGCGGTACAGCCGCTGATCGGCGAAATGGCTGAAAATCACGACGCCGTGATCCACCAGAACCGCGCCGCCGCCGTATTCGTGAACGCGGGTGCGCGCGTTGAACGGTGCGGGATTCACATCCAGCGTGGTCCCGTCGGCCCTATACCTGACGATGACGTTGCGGCCGGCCTCGGCGGGACGGCCTTCCAGCCAGTACACATCGTCGCCGTCGAACATGCCGCCGTCCAAACTAATGGACTGTGAGACGATCAAGTCGGATGTAAGGGGAGATTTCCACGCTCCATAAGACGCCACGTGTTGGGTTATCAAACGACACCTCCTGTTTGTGTTGAGTATGCAAGAAAGTGTACTCCTGTTCCTGGAATTTGTCTATCATTGAATGTCTTGGGACTTTGCGCGCGGTGTGGGCAGAGTATGTTATAATAGATGCAACATAACTATTCAGTCACCCCTGCCGGGTTGTAAATGGGACTTTGGGGAGGGTGCATCATGGGTTGATACGTCGGCTATAGGTGATGACCCTCTCATCCCCCCAACCCCCTTCTCCCCCGCCAGCGGGGAAAAAGGGGGGATGGGCTTATAGAAATAGGACTGCATGAATGCCTCAACTCTTCAAGCGCGCGAGCGCGAACTGAAAAAGCGCTGGGCCTATCCCTATCGCTGGGGACGGGTGCAGAACGATCTCTTCGACGCGCAGACGCGCTTCGTCTATGATATACCGCTCTTTGAGCCGCTGTTGGCGGAGTTGGAGCGTCGCTTTGGCGCGGCACCGGAGCGCGAGGCATTCTTCGATTACGCGCTGAATCGTTGGTACAACTTCTGGTCGGCGCGGGCGGTGGAGGACATTTTCGCGGCATTGGACGGCGTGACGCCGGCAGAGAATCAACGGGATCGCCTGGTGGATTTCACACTGAACGGTGTGCGCTTCGATCACAAGACCTCGGTGTTTCCGCGCGGTTTCGGCCACGATCTCACCTACGCGGTCAACCATCCGACGGCGCTTATCGAATGGTTGTACCGTGCGCAGAGCCAGGAACAGCGTCAGCATTATGCTAACCGGTTGTTTATCGTGTTGTACGCAGCCGGCGGCGCACATTGGAAGCTCAAAGCAGAGTTGATGTGGCTGAGCGGCATCGTCCGCGACTACGTGGCGACGTTCGACGCCGCGCGTTTGCAGCGGTTTACTTTCACGCCGGAGCAGGAGACGCTGTCCGACATCATCTGGGCCATACAATGCTGACGGAATGACAGGCAACGACTTTGACGATGAGACCCCTATCACCCTGGAACGCGACGCCCTACTCGAGTTACTGGACGCCTGCCTGACCGACGACGACCTGGAGGCGGTGCGCTCGCACATCACCGCCCTGCGCGGCCGGGTGGCGGCCTGGAAGCCGGGTGGAATCGAGGATGCAGTGCCATCCGCAGACCAGAGTGTCACTTTCCCCCGCGACGTATTGCTGGCTGACCTGGATCAAATCCTCGCCACGCACACGCTCCAGCGCACCCGTTACTACATCGCGCGCTTGCGCAAAGCCGCCGTCGAAGTCCGCACCGGCGCCATCAACGACATCAACCTCAATCGCTGGAAGGAGTACGACGAGATCATCACCGACAGCCTGTGGGTGATGGAGCGGCGCGACAACTCCGGCGCGCACAAAGCCTGGTATTGGGGCAACTTCATCCCGCAGATTCCGCACCAGATGCTCCTGCGTTACACCAAACGAGGGGATTGGGTGCTGGACACCTTCGTCGGCAGCGGCACAACCCTGCTGGAATGTCTGCGCTTGGGCCGCAACGGCATCGGCGTGGAATTGAACCCCGACATCGCGGCGCGCACCCGCGAGATTGTGGCCGCAGCGCCTAACCCCCACGGCGTCGTTGCGGACGTGGTCCAGGGGGACAGCCGCAAGGTGGATTATGCAGCGATGTTGGCGGAACGTGGCATCGCGCAGGTGCAGTTGGTATTGATGCACCCCCCCTACCATGACATCATCCGCTTCAGCGAGGACGACCGCGACCTCTCCAACGCAGCTTCGGTGGATGTCTTCGTGGCGCAGTTCGCGGAAATTGTGGGGCGCGTGACGCCTTTCCTGGAGCGAGAGCGCTACTTAACCATCGTCATCGGCGACAAGTACGTGAAGGGCGAGTGGATTCCGCTCGGTTTCTACCTGATGCAGGCCGTGATGGCACAGGGGTATAAGCTCAAGAGCATCATCGTCAAGAATTTCGATGCGACACGGGGCAAACGCGAGCAGAAGGAACTATGGCGTTACCGCGCCCTGGTCGGCGGATTTTATATCTTCAAGCATGAGTATATACTCTTGTTTCAGAAGTGAAGTGCAACTTGCCCGCTTCGGGGTGCATGGGGGGGCGAATGGGCAATTCGCCCACCCACCCTCTCCCCCGCCAAGGGAGTGGGAAGGGCGAAAAAGTGAGGGTGTGGGGGCGGTGAAGCCACCCCTCACACCCCTTACAAACTTATTAGCTCACCCTTTCTGCCGACACTTCAATGGTTTTGAGCAGCTCTTTTGCCGCCTTGCGCACAACCGCTCGGCCACTAGAGGCATATTCTTCGGCTATGGAGCGTAGTTCGTCGTGTACAGCAGGCACTTTCCTGGCTACATTAGCCAGTCCTTTCAACGCATGTCCAGCTTGTTTGCCGTTCCAAACTAGGAGCGCTTCCTTCAACGAAGGATAGGCTTTCTCTGCCGCTGCCTTCCCTGTCGCTGCATAGTTTGCGATAGCATCAGTAGTATAATCGCGAACAATGACACTGGCATCGGTGCGTAGCGTCTCGGCCAACTGTGGAAGCAAAGATTCAATTTGGGCCGGAGCCAGAGTGGCCACCAAAGCCAGGGCATGGGCGACTTCCCACCGCACGCGCGTTGTCTTATGGCTTACCAGGGCAGCCAACGCTGCGGCGTAGGATGCTATCCACCGGCCAGCCAACTGACAACAATCATTGAAATCAATCCTGCCGTGAAGTGACCTATCTGTTTGAGCGTCGAAGAGAAGTCTTCTCGCGTAAGGGCCTTGATCCTCAGATCTGTGAACAGATTGAGCGCCGCAGAAACGATCCCCCTGCCAGCCCGAGGAAAATGCCGGGCAGAGGGGGCGTCGACGCCAGCTCTGGTAGCCCATAGCCTCGCCAGTGCATAACTCCTTGGAGAGCCGCCATAGCCAGGGGAACATAAAGAATGGTCAGAGCAAGCAGACGAAATCCGGTCATATCCTCCGACTTCACGTGACGTAGGATAAACGGGATAGCTCCAACAATGGGCAATAGCTTAGCACTCCATAGGATAAGACATCAAGAGTATGAAAACCAGGAATTGAGTTATGTTACACCCTTGTCAATGCCATGGCATGGACTGACAGCCCGCCCCCAGGCTTGGATACGGCGGACGTTATTTCGTAAACAGCGCCGCGGCGTCGGAGTGCAGCAGGGAGACAAAGGTATAAATGCCGAACACGGTGCCGAACGGAAAGGCGGGCAGGTCGAGAAAGGCCAGGATCAAGGCCAGCACCCGCGCCCAGGAGCGGTAGCGAAGCAGCCCAATGCCGGCGACGATAGTAGGGGCAGACAACAAGACCGTGACGCCGGCGACAAACAGGCCCACAATGGTCAGGATGCTCAATGCCTCGTGGTCGCCGAAGATGATTCCCACACCCCACAGCATAGTCACGACAGTGCAACCGATCAGCAGCCCCATGATCCCCAGGATCACATGTAGCCAGGCCAAAACTTTGATATTTGTTTGCATAGTCTTCTCCCTTGAAAAATAGCCACAGAGCACCCAGGGTTCACAGAGGAAAACAACCTTCTTTGCATCCTGTGTGTACTTTGTGGTGAAAAGTTTTCATTCCACCGCTGGTGAACGCCAGTTAAATAGTCCGGTCGTCAGCTTAAGACCTGACAGGTCTCATCACTCACCCTACATTTTCACCCCGCCGGGCGACTAACATGCCGGCAGGCGCACGCTGAACCTGGTAAGGCCGTCGTCGCCGCGCTCCGTCATGAGATTACCGCCCAGCTCCTCGCAAAAGCGTTTACTGGTGATGAAGGCAATGTCTGAGCTTTCTTGTTCCTTGCTTCCCGGCCAAATAGTGGCATTCGCCGCTTCCTGATCCGTCTTTTTCACCGTGATGTCGAAAAAGAACCAGTCCATCTCCTGGACTTTTTCACGGCTCACGGCAAGAGAAATGGTGCCTCGACCGCCGAATCGAGAGGCATAATAGAGCAATCCTAGCAGCACCCAGCGTACCATGGAAACATGGGCGCTCATATCGCCCAATTCACCTCTACAATGTATCTCCAGCTCATTCTCGCGCCGGGCGAGAATGGGTTGACTGACCCGTAAAACATCCCCCAGCAAATCGGCCATATCGAAAGTCGGTGGGTAGATGTTGGTCTTAGCGGCATCGTTCTTGGCCGTGCGGAAGACTTCATCGATCATAGCGAGCAATTTCTGCCCGGCGTCGTAGATGGATGTCAAATCTTGCTGCTGAAACTCCGTGATCGGGCCGTCGATGCCTTTGAGGATGACACGCGAGAAGCCGGTGATGGCATTGATCGGCGTTTTGAGATCATGACTCATCATCGACATCGCATTCATATCGAAGGTCTTGGCACGTTCGGCTTTCCCGATGAAGAAACCGCTGTCCAACGCTCCGATCAGACTGACGACGCGAGGATGGAGCATAACGATTTGCTCCGCCGTCAACCCGCTGACCAGTTCCCGCGCCAACATATCGTTCACCTGGAGCAATGCCTCAGGTTGCAGGTTATCTATCCCTTCAAAAGTCTGACCAACTTTTTGCGCTGCTTCGGCAGTAAAAGGTTCGGCAACCAACCATTGAATCAGTTGTTCGGTTGCCTTCAGGAGAATAGATGACAGGTCGGTCATCTCGGCTGTGATTGGGTTAAGTTGCGTTATCCATGTCAGCCAGGCCTGGGCGATTTCATAACGACGTGCGTATAAGACCTGATAGATTTGCGCTTGCTCTTCAGTGTTCATTCTCTCTCCACACTATCCATTGCTATACCCTGAGCGAATGAGAAACGATAAACATCCTTGACTATAGGACTGATGCCAATTTCCGCTGGTAGTGGCGGCTTCAGCCGCTCTTAGCTCCTGAGACACCTGAAGGCATCACTATAGGACTGATGCCAATTTCCGCTGGTAGTGGCGGCTTCAGCCGCTCTTAGCTCCTAAGACACCTGAAGGCATCACTATAGGACTGATGCCAATTTCCGTTGGTAGTGGCGGCTTCAGCCGCTCTTAGCTCCTAAGACACCTGAAGGCATCACTATAGGACTGATGCCAATTTCCGTTGGTAGTGGCGGCTTCAGCCGCTCTTAGCTCCTAAGACACCTGAAGGCATCACTATAGGACTGATGCCAATTTCCGTTGGTAGTGGCGGCTTCAGCCGCTCTTAGCTCCTGAGACACCTGAAGGCATCACTCGCTTGATTCGAGCCAGGCTTGCGTCAGTCCTGTACTATAATTATCATATCACGTTCTTTAAGTTAGGCGAGTCAAGGAGCAAGCCCCCTTGGACGTTTGGACTTCTGGGGGTATTGGCGTATCCATTCAGGCTAGTAACCCTGGCGAAGCAACTTATTCCCTATACCAGGTTTGACGCGGATTTTGGTATGCCAGGCACTCTTGGATGACGCGATAGATGTATTTCTTAAGCCCCTTCTCCCCTGCCTGCGGGGGAGAAGGGGCTTGGGGGATAAAAGGGTCATCACCTATAGCTGACATATCCATCCATGATGAATCATTCCCCAAGCCCCGTTTGCTACCCGGCAAGGGTGGCTGAATAGTTACGTATTGGCAAAAGTCTGCTATAATGTTGGAGGTGATGGCAGTCATATTGCTCAGCTTGTAACCGGCAACTTCTAACTATTTTCCGAGGAAACAGTCAAATGATACCAGAAGCCACAGTAGATGATCTTTTTGCATTGGCAATTGCGGCCGAGGAAACGGCGGCTGAATTTTATCGGGGCCTGGTCGAGAAATTCTCCCATGAGAGTGACATTGCCGATTTTTGGCAACGCTATGTACTTGACGAAGTCTCACACGCTTTGTGGCTGGAGCGTTTGCGGTGCAATCTACGTCCCGAGCAGCTTGCCGGACCGGCCAATCACGATGCGCTTGCCCTCGCCGTACAGACACGTAATGTATCCGCCGCACAGACCCTGGCCGGGATCGACAATCTCGACGCTGCCTATGAGACGGCCAACGACCTGGAAAATTCCGAAACGAATATGGTTTTTGAGTTCCTCATCACCAACTTCCCTTACGATCGGGAAGTGGCGTCTTTTCTACGCACGCAACTGACAGAGCATGTGAACCGGCTCATCACCGCGTTCCCCAATCGTTTCAAAGATCCCTATGCGCGGCGTGCTGTCGCGGCGCAGGGTTAGGAGGAAATATCGATGCAGACTGAGATTGTGATAGGCGCTATTCAAACCCAGGCGGCGCAGGCCGTCGTGGTGAACCTGTTTGAGGGGGTGACGGTTCCCGGCGGCGCTACCGGCGCCGTGGATAGCGCCCTCGGCGGTCAAATTCAGGCGCTCATTGCCGGTGGCGATTTTCGGGGCAAACTCAACGAGGTAGCGGTACTCTATCCCCACGGGGCGATTCCCGCGCGCCGGGTGATCCTTGTAGGACTGGGCAAGCGCGAAAAGTTCACACCGGACGTGATCCGCCAGGCCGCCGCGAGCGCGGCGAAGAAAGCCCGCGACCTGGGCGTGACGCAGCTCCACACCATCGTCCACGGCGCGGGAGTGGGCAAGATGCCGCCGGAGCAGGCCGCGGCTGCCGTCGTCGAAGGGACCGTGCTAGGCCTGTATCGCTTCCATGAACTCAAGACGCATCTGGACGAGGCGCGCCCTGATTTAACCACGCTGACGCTCGTGGAATGGGATGCGACGCGCCAGAGAGCACTCGAAGCCGGCGCCCGCCAGGGACAGATTGTGGCCGAATCCACACTGCTGACCCGCGACCTGGTGAACCGTCCGGCGAACATTGCCACGCCGACGGCCATCGCGGAAGTCGCACAACACATCGCTGCCGAGGCCGGGCTACGCTGCCAGGTTTTGGACAAAGAGACGTTAACGGCTTTGGGGATGCACGCGCTGCTTAGCGTCAACCGGGGTGGAGACGAACCCGCGCGCATGGTCATCCTGGAACACAATGCCGGGCGTGCCGATCTTCCGGCGCTGGTGCTGGTGGGTAAGGGAATCACCTTTGACACGGGCGGCATCTCGCTTAAACCAAGTGAGAATATGCACCGTATGAAAGGAGATATGGGCGGCGCGGCGGCGGTGTTAGGCGCACTGCGGGCAGCAGCTCTACTCGACTTGCCCTTGCACGTCGTCGGCCTCATGCCGCTGACCGAAAACATGCCCGACGCGCACGCCACCAAGCCGGGCGACGTGGTGCACTCGCTCAAAGGCTTGACCATCGAAATCCTCAGCACCGATGCCGAAGGCCGTCTGATTTTGGCGGACGCGCTCACTTACGCGCAGACCTTCGCGCCGCAAGCCATTTTCGACATAGCGACGCTGACCGGTGGACGAGTCGTCGCCCTGGGCGACCACGCGGCGGCGGTGATGGGCGACGAGGCGCTCATCGCGCGCCTGCATACTGCCGGCGAGGCCACGTTCGAGCGTGTCTGGCCGTTGCCGCTGTTCGAGGAATACGGCGAGCAACTCAAGAGCACGGTGGCCGATGTAGCAAATGTCGGCGGGCGCGCTGCCAGTAGCATCATCGGCGGTTATTTCCTCAGCAAGTTTGTGCCGGATGGCGTCCCCTGGGTCCATATCGACATCGCCGGGCTAGACCTGAGCGAGAAAGATTTGCCTTACACCCCCAAAGGGGCGACCGGTTTTGGGGTACGCTTGCTCGTGGAAATGCTGCGACGCTGGTGAGCCTCATGCACCTTCCACAATCGACCGATGCACTGCAACCCGCAGGGCGGCAATACTCCTGTTCACGCGCCCGTTGTAGACCTCATTGGTGAGCAGCGCCACCACCAACTCGCGCTCCGGGTCCATCCACAGAGACGTGCCGGTGAAGCCGGTGTGCCCGAACGCGCTTTGGCTGAACGGGTTGCCGCTGGCTTCTGAATCGGGCAGCCACAGCGCGAAACCCAGGCCGCGGCGTGTGCCGATGCCGTCGGTGTAGCAGCACGTCATCGTATCCACCGTAGAAGATAACAGCAACGGGAATCCGCGCCTTTGCCCGGTCGGACGATCCAAAAACATCTGCCCAAACGCGGCCACGTCCTCCGCCGTGGAGAAAATCCCTGCGTGCCCGGCGACGCCGTCGAAACGGTAGGCGTTCTCGTCGTGAACGGCGCCGACGATGCGCCGGTTGCGCCAGACACAGAATTCCGTCGGTGCGATGTTCTCAACGGATTGCACGGAAGAGACGGAGAGGTAGCGAGTATTTTGCACTTCCAGCGGCGCAGTGACACGGTCGTGCACGGCGGCGTCGAGGGATTGTCCGGTCAGACGCTCTATCGCCATCCCCAACAGGATCAAGCCGATGTCGCTGTAGACGACCTGTGTGCCGGTGGGATACGAAAAGAAGGTGTCTAGCGCCATCTGACGGGCGGCAGCGGCGGTGGGCTGGCGGTAGAGCGGACGCCATGCCGGCAGGCCGGAAGTGTGGGTAAGTAAATTGTGAAACGTGACACGACCGGCATCCACAAAACCGTCGCCGGCGGCCATAGCGACCATCCCGCCGGGATTGAGCGGATCCTCGTAAGGCTGGATAGGACGCAATCCACTGAATTCCGGCAAGACGGTGCTAACCGGCGTATCGAGCGCGATGCGGCCTTCTTCGACGAGCGTCATAAAGGCCGTGACGGTGAACAGCTTACTCACCGAGGCCATGTCGAACAGCGTGTCGCGCCGGGTAGCGCACTGACGTGTCTCCGGATCAAGCCAACCGAACGCTTCGGAGAAGACTACCGTACCGTGATGCCGGACGACAAGTTGCGCCGCCGGCGTGATGACGCCGACGGCGTTCTGCAAAATCGTATCAGCGTTGCTGAAATCCATGCCCCCTGCTCCAAGGCGAAGCCGCCCGCCACACCGCCGTCTTTCCACTCCCCTTTCCCCCTGCTCAGCGGGGGGAAAGGGGACGGGGGATAGGGGGCTGAACAGTTAAGTCCTATAGTTCCAAACTATGTATAGGCTTTACGCAAAGCATCGAAGTACTTCAGGCTGTCGTCCAGGCCGCCGGGACGGTTGCGGGCCAGCCATAGGGCTTTGTGTTCGGCGATGGCCTCTTCCAGATCGGCGCGCATGGCGGCGTTGTCCGTTTCTTGTCCCAAAAGTTGCAGCGCGCGGCGGCAGGCATGACGCAGCAGCCGCCCGGCATTGGCGAATTCGCGCTTGATCAAATCGGCGTCGGCGCAGTGCATCGGGATGCCGGCAAGAGGCGCTAGAATCGCGTCGATGCGTTCCAGTGTCGTCTCGAAGTCTTCGACTGTCACGTCTGTGAAATGTTCTTTATCCCCCACCGCGCCTTGCAGCAGGTGGAAGAGGATGCTGGAATTGTGCAAGCGCGGAACATGCGGTACCTGGTAGACATTACCCAAATCGTAGGCGATCTTTCCCATCATGCCGGAAGCGTCATCGAAGGCAAAGCGGCTGATAGCGGCGGGCACGTCGAGTGCGCGGTTCGCCTCCAGACACCACGAGTACGCCGCGCCGACGCCATAGCCCAGATAGTTCATCGGCAGATATTGCCAGTGGCCGTTGTCTCCCCACTCCGTGTTGAGGTAGCCGCTGGCCCCGTGCTTGAGGCCGTTCTCGGCGGCGTTGAGGAGATTGCCGAGCGCGTTGTCCGTCCGCCCGACGAGGCTGTTCCACGTCGCGGTGCCGGGGCAGACGTAGAAGGGCACGCCCGCCGCCGCGAACTGCGCACCATGCGCGTCGAAGGGGTGGTCGAACTCGTAGCCCCATTCCAGCGCGATCACGTCGTGGGGCAGTTGTGGCACGAGGTCGGGGTAGTGGGTGATGATGTCGCCCCAGAACTGCATCGTGTAACCGCGCCGCGTCACATCGCGGTAAATCTTCAGCAGAAAATCAAGGTAGACCCGGCCCGCACCAAGTGCCTCGCAGGCTGCTTTGCTTGCTCCCTGTCCCAGATCGATTGTCTCGTCGCAGCCCACGTTGATCTGGTGGCTGGTGAAGTGCGGCAACAGCTCGTCGTAGAGGCTGCGGATCAGTTCCAGACTGCCGGGATGCTCCGGCGCGAGGCTGAACGGCCCTGGCATCGTGTAATTGCCCCACGGCGTCTTAATCTCGCCGTGCGTCTCGGCCAAATGCGCGTACCGCTCATGGATCAGCCAGGGCTTCATGTGCCCGAAGGAGTTCTGGTTAGGCACGAGTTCGATGAAGCGCTCGCGGCAATAGGCATCGAGCGCGAGAATCTCCGCGCCCGTCAGCGGAGAAGCATCCTTCCATACCTCCGGGTGCTGGCGGTAGGCGAAAGTGTGCTCAGTGTAGAGCTGCACCTGGTTGACCTTCCAGCTTGCCAGACGATCCACCAGCGCGAACAATGTTTCCAGCGTGGGGACTTTGTCGCGGCTGACGTCCAACATCAGCCCGCGCGCCGGGAAGTCGGGCCAGTCGGTGATTTCCAGACAGGGCAACACGCCCCCTGCCGCCTGCTGCACCAGTTGGATGAGCGTGCCAACGCCGTAGAAGACGCCGGCCGCGTCACCCCCATAAACCGTGATCCCCTCCGGCGCGACGCGGAGGCGGTAGCCCTCAGGATACGCGACCGCTTCGGGCATGATCGCCAGCGTCAGGCCGACCTGCCCGGCGGGGACGGCGCTGCTCGCGGTCACGTCCCACTCCAGACCAAGATACCGTCGCGCTGCCGCGCAGAACCGCAGTCCGGCGAACCGCACCGCCTGCGCCTGACGTGGATCCAACGCCACGAGCCGTCCGTCCGTGAATGTGAATGTTCCCTCAAGCCACGTCAGATGACGTGGATGGGGTAGAAGCACTAGGGTTTCAAACATGGTTTACCTCCAAAGAATGTCCAATCTAAAACTCATCCAGCGGATACATCGGCCTCTGCACCCGCCGGTACTCCAACTGCCGCACGTCGCAGTTCGTCACGCCGGGGCTGATGGCAAGGATGGAACGCGGGCTGATGACGTGCAGCGGCGTGGTCAAGTAGCCGCGCTTGGGGACGACGATCTTGTACGCCAACGGTTCGATGCCCAGGCTGCGCAGGTGCTCCGGTTCTTCGATGCTGAGGCGGTTGGCGGAAAGTACCACGTCCACGCCCTCCACCGTGAGTACCACGATTGGCCCGCGCTGTACCAGGCGTCCCGGCTCACGGATGCCACCCCAGTAATAGTCGCCATCGGAGATGAGGCGCACGACACCGGTGACGGGCAGCGGCTGGCTATGCCGCACATCGAGCTTGCCGCCGATGCTCAGGCTGACCTCGCGTCCCACGCCGGCAGCGATGCATGCGGCGACCGACTCTGCATCCCAGATCGCGGCGACGACGGTGTTCGTCGCACCCTGCCGCAGCAGACTTTCGAGCACCACCGTCACATCCGTTGTGCCGCCCGCACCGGGGTTGTCGCCGGAGTCGGAGAGGAAAACGGTGGATTCGGGCGCGGTCATGGCGACGCGCACTGCCTCGTCTACCGGATATGCCTCCGTGTGGAAGTCGAAATCGGCGCGGCGATCCCAGAACGCGGCGGCAAGGCGGTCCGCTTCGGTCTGGGCCAGCGCCACGTTGTTGTCGGCGACCACGACGGCGCTCACGCCGATGTCGGGGACGTCGGCCCAGCAGTGGCCGTTCATCAACGAGGCGGAGACGATGCCGGGCTGCGCTTCCAGGCCGGCCACGAGCTGCATCATCTCGCGCATCGCGCCGACGGATGTTTCGGCCTTCTCGCCGGGGAGCAAGAATGGGATTTTGGTGCAGCCCATGGTCAAACACCCCCCTTCCAGCAAATAGAACAACATCTCGGCGGCTTTGACGCCGGTCTCGTAAGCATCATCGTGGGGCGCGGTGTGATAGGCGACCAACGCATCAACAGCCTGCGCGGTCTCCGCGACGATGTTGGCGTGCATATCCAGGGCGACGGTGATCGGCACATCCGGGCCCAGTCTGGCGCGCAGCGCCGTGAGGATGTCGTTTTCCGCGTAGTCTACACCTTCAGCCCGCATCGCGCCGTGGAGGAAGATACAGGCGCCATCGACGTCGTGGGCGGCTTCGAGCAACGCGCCCTTCAGCGTCTCGAAGGCTCCCCGCTCGACTACGCCGCCGGGCATTGCGTGCGCCGTAACCGACGGGACAAGTGTGACATCACGGCGCGCCTGCAATGTAGCGACGATGCCGCCAAACGCACCGTGGCGGACCGGCGGCGCGAGTGTGTCCTGCCCGTAGCGCGGGCGGAAATCTTCCAGGCGTGTCAAAAACGGCGTAAATGTATTCGATTCATGTCCAATTGCACCCACTAAAACTTTCATTTCTTACTCCCAAGAACAGGAATCCCGAACTTGTTCGGGTTTTATTTATACGCGGCAGTTCCCCCAAGTTGGGGAATCCGCCTTTCTACACTACCCGCTCCACAAAGCGCACTTTGCTCCAGCGCTCCGGGATATGCATGTTGATGTAGCCGTGGCGGTTCCACGACCAGTCGACAGCGATGTTGTTCCCTTGTGCGTCGTGAAAGTGCTGGCAGCGCGAGACGCCAATGCGCCAGACGTCGCCGGGACGTGGCGGCGTTGGGTTGCCGAGCGCTTGCAGCCCTGCCCACGGCAAAGCAAATTCGACGGTCCAGCCGTTGTCGCGGATGGCGGGGCAGTTGAGACTGCCATCGACCTGAACGGCGTGCTTGAGGCCGGGCAGTTCCCAGTCCCGCTCGCCGATGCGCCCCAGGGGCTCGTTCAGCCGGGGCAAGAAGTAGAAGAAATTTTCGAGAGCGAAGAAGTGATTCAATCGCGCGATGTCGCGGCGCTCGACAACCGGCTCTACCCACGTCCAGAAAACCTCATAGATCGTGTTGATGGGATTGACGCCCAGCTCGTAATAGACGCCGTCGCCGTGGACGAAGATCTCGGCGTCGCTGTCGCGGTTGTAGACGTGATCGTGATGTTCGACGTGCGTGCCCCAGATTTCGTGATCCTCATACTTGAAGGCAGCGTACAGGTAAGCATCATCCCACAACAGGGCCACGCGCGAATCGAGCGACACCGGCGCGCCGGTGTCCATCTTGACGAACGGTGTGGACCACGCGACCCGCTGCCAGACCGGTTCATCGAGCCGGCCATCGACGGTGATCGGCTCGTTGACGCGCCGGCAGTCATATTCGGCCACCGGCGGAAGACCATCCAGCGATCCCTGCGGTAAATTCAGTGTTCTAGGCATTGGGAACATAGGAACTCCTGAGCAAATTAGAAATTAGAAATTAGAAATTAGAAATCGTCGGTGTTGCAAGGCTGCTACCGCCATGTAAAGTGCACCGCAAAAAACGAGCACCGCACTCGTGAGAATCATCGTAGGCGTGCCGGCGAACTGCGCGAGCGCACCGCCCATGGTGGAGCCGAGGATGGCGCCGATGCTGCCCGCGCTGTTGTACAATCCCGACATGCGCCCGCGCTGGGCTTTGGTGCGCACTTCGGTGGCGTAGGTCATCGACGCGGCGGTGAAGGCGGAATAGGCGAAGGCGCGCATGAGCTGCACGAGGACAATCCACGGCATGAACGGCGTGACGACGTAACCGAGAAAAACCATCGTCCAGGCGCAGAAACTCAGACTGAGGGTCGGCAGCCGTCCGATGCGGTCAGACATAGCGCCGGTTAGAATCATCAGCGGAAATTCGGAGAACGACGCCAGACCCCACAACCGGCTCATCTGCGATGGGGTGAAGTCCAGTTCGCCAACCATATAGTTGGCCCACACCGCATAGACCGCGCCCGTCACCAGCGACCACAGGAACATCGAGATGAGCAACGGCGGCAAGGGGAGTGCCGTGACGGGTTTTTCCGGCGTCGACGCTGCCGGTGGGATGATAGGTGCGGTGACTGCCGTCGGTTGCAGGGGGGCTTCTTCCACCTGGAGCGCCAGGAGAACCGCCACGACCAGGAAGCCGGCGGACAGGGCGAACGGCGTGCGGAGCGACAACCGGTCGGCTATGCTGCCCGAAAAGAAAGCCAGTACGCCAAATCCCAGCGAACCCAGACCGCGATAGAGGCCCATCCGCTGTCCCCGCGCGCCGGCGCTCTGCTCCAGGATATCTCCCATCAAAGCCAGGCTTACGACGGTGTAAGCGGCCTGGGCGGCGGCGCTGACGATGTTGAGCGGAAACAGGTAAACGTAGGTAGGCGCGATGGCCATCAAGCCGGTGCTGAACGCCAGGACTGCCAGTCCACCGACGAGAAACAGCTTGCGCTGGCCCCGTCTGTCCGACAAGTGCCCCCACATGGTGCTAAACACGATGGCCGTCAGTGAGGTCATCGCACTCAACACGCCGATCGTCAAATAATTCGCGCCCAGGGATTCGACGTATAACGAAGTGATCGGCCCGACGATTCCCCTGGACATGAACAGAATCACGCCGATGGCCGTCATCAAAATCAGGTTTTTCATGGCTGTTGTGGAATAGCGACTGTGCAGTAGCAACTTCAGTCGCTTCTTTAATCATATCTATCAGCCCATCCCCCCTGCTCCCCAGGAAGGGGGATTTTTGTAGGGGGTGTGGCGGGCAGCGAAGCTGCCCGCCACACCCCCTCTTTTTCGCCCCCTTCTTCCCCGCTTGCGGGGGAGAAGGGGGTTGGGGGATGAGAGGGCCAGCGCCTATGGCCGAAGTGTCAACCCATGAGGCACCATCTCCCAAGTCCCGTTTGCCACCCGGCAAGGGTGGCTGAATAGTTAGGGCTTACGCAAATTTCCGTTTGTAGTGACGGCTTTAGCCGTTCTTAGCTCCTAAGAGACGCCTGAAGGCGTCACTACAAATCCTCCGCCACTTGATTCGAACCAGGCCGGCGTAAGTCCTGTAGTTATGAAAAAGGGCAGGTGACACTGCCTGTTTTAAGGAAGAACGTCACCTGCCGATTTTATGCCACGCAGTGCTTACTGGTTGCAGGGATACAGCGTGCCGTCCATGATCATCATCACGGCGAAGGAGTCGGCGTAGGGGCTGTTCTTGTAGATGGGGTTGTCGTCGGCCGGCCAGCCGCAGGTATGCAGACCGTCCATCGCCGGGTTGTTGCCGTAGCGCTCCCACAGCGGGACGATGGGCAGCAGTTCGTTGAAAGATTGTGCGACTTGAGAGACGATGTCTTTCTGCGCCGCGGTATCGAGTCCTTTGGTCGAGTTCTCGATCAGGGATTCAAGGTTGAGGTCGCCGCAGCACTCGGTCGTCACGTTCAGGTCGAAGCTCATGCCGGGGCCTTCCGCCGCATCGATGTTGTGCGTGAAGAAGTCCTGAACGAAGGAAGCGAAGGGGTGCGGGTCAGCAGCGCCCCAACCCCGGATGGCAAGTTCAAAGTTGCCCTGGTTAATATCAATCGGATGCTGCTGGAAATTGACTCCCCGGAACGTTGTCTTGATCCCGAACTCGGTCAGTTGGTTCGCCAGGTTCTCGGCGGCGGCGGACCAGTCGGCGTACTCGGCGGGCGCGGTCAGCTCGTATTCCATCTTCTGGCCTTGATCCGTAACCCAGACGCCGTCAGCGCCCTTCTTGAAGCCCAGGCCTTCCAACAGTTGCGTGGCCTTGTCGCGATTGAGATCATAGGTGTTCAGTTTGGCGGCATCAACCCACAGCGGCACCATGTTGTCGCTGAAGCCGGCCATATACTTCACCGCCTTGCCGGAGTCGCCCAGGGAGACGACGCCATTCTGGTTGCGATCCACGGCGTAGGCAATCGCCTGGCGGACTTCCTTGACATTGAGGGGGTAGATCGTGTGGTTGAAGAACAGCGCCGGGCCGGAGTAGATGGGCGGGCGGATGATGCGCACGCCGGCAGCCACGAAGGCCTTCTCGGTGGCGGGAGGGAAGCCGTGGGTGGCATAGTCCACCTGCTGCGCGAGGACGAGGGGGGTGACAGTCGGCGTCTCGCCATTGTACAGGTAGACGATGTCAAACTTGACCTTGTCGGCCCAGTAGGAAGTGGGGTTCTTCACCAAGGTCATGCGCGCTTCGTTGATGCTGGCAACGTCGATGTTGTAAGGGCCGGTGGCATTGACACTTTCCGGGCGGAAAGCGTTGAAGTCCTGCAAGAGGGCTTTCCAGTCATCGGAGTCCTTGTCCTTACCGGCGTCAACCAAAGCCTGAACCTTATCCGACCATTCGCCGTAGGTGGCCCGATCCACGATGTATTCGTTGCGCACAACATAGCGCTCAACGATGGTGGAAGGATCGGACATCTTGAAGACGACGGTGTAATCATCCTTCGCCGTGACGCTTTCCAGGAAGCGCCAGACCGTGCCGTTGACCAGGCGGCGGCAATTGAAGGTAGCGATCACATCCTGGGCATTGAAATCGTCGCCGTTGCTCCACTTGACGCCCTTGCGCAGGTAAACGGTCAACGTTGCGGCAGCCGCGTCAATGTCCCAGCTCTCCGCCAATTGTGGCACCCAGGAGCCATCAGCCCACATATACATCGCAAATGAAGGCTGGATGAGCGAACGATAGATGCCAATCCCCTGAGGAATGCCATTGGTAGCAAAGGCGTTAAAATGGCCCACCGGCGGCACCTGATAGGGATACGCGCCGTTGAACACGCCAGGGCCGGTCGGAACAGCCGTCACCTCGACGATCTTCTCCACCTCAACGGTCTTCTCGACGACCTTCTCGACCTCGACAGTTTTCTCCACCTCAACTTCCTTCACCACCTCGACAGTCTTCTCGACGATCTGCGGTGTCGGTGTTGTGCAATTCGTTAGAAAAGAAAGGACCAGCACCACACCCAGCACCGCCAGCCAATGCCGCTTGTACAACTTTTGAGTCTTCATCTAAGCTCCTCCTTACAAAACTATGGGTAAAATATTCGAAACGCAGACATCGATTATGGCACCATCACTTTCTTATTTCCTTATACCCACCTCCTTGACCCAACTGTTGGAACGGTACCTTCTCCCTCAAAAATCTGCGGAGCCTCTTTTATGGATACCTGGAACGTTCCAACGTTCTAACGCGGTTGCCGGCGGACCAGCACAAAGAGCACCACACCGCAACAAACTCCAACAGTCAATGTGATGCCGGAGACGACAAACTCGGCACTTCCCGGTGTGACAGAGAGCAACAATATCAGCGAGATCACGATGACGAACATAATGATTCTGAAGGCAGCTCTGCCCAACTGCGGACTGATCATGCCTGCGTACCTACCTCCCGCGCGGCGATGTGACAGGCCACGTAGCGATTCTCGCCGGCCGGCAGCAACGCCGGGCGCTTCACGTCGCATAATCCCGGCTCGAAATATGGACAGCGTGGGTGAAAACGACACCCGCCCGGCAGGGCCAGCAAACTCGGAATATCCTGACTGCGCAATTCCACACGCTGCTTGTGGCGGGTCAGTTCTGGATCGGCTTCCGGCACGGCGGCGAGCAGCGCCTTGCTGTAAGGATGCAAGGGCGCGTTGATCAGTTGCGGCGTCGAGGCGAACTCAACGATACTGCCTACATACATCACAGCGATACGGCCTTCCCAGGCGAAAAACTTGGCGACCGCCAGATCGTGGGTGATGAAAAGATACGTCACGCCGAGGTCGCGTTTCAAATTCGCCATCATGTTGAGTAATCCCACGCGGATGGATACGTCCACCATCGACACGGCCTCGTCCGCCACAATAAAGCGCGGGTTGACGGTCAAGGCGCGCGCTACCGAGACCCGCTGGCGCTGTCCGCCGCTCAACTGATGTGGATACTTGTACAGAAAATCCTCCACCGGCGACAGCCCGACGATGGTGAGCAGTTCGATCACGCGATCCAGCGCTTCCTGAGTATTGGCGGCCAGCTTATGGTGCAACAACGGCGCACTGATGATTTTGTAGATGGTGTGTGAGGGGTTGAGCGAAGCATACGGGTCCTGGTGAATAATCTGCACACCGAGCCGGTAAGTCTTGAAATCTTCGCCTTTGTCGCCTTTGGCATTCCACACTGACTTCCCCATGTAAAAGACCTGGCCGGACGTAGGCTTGAGCAAACCGGCAATCATCTTGCCGGTCGTCGTCTTCCCACAGCCGCTCTCGCCGACCAGACACACCACCTCTCCTTCTCGAATGCCAAAGGAGATGTCATCCACCGCCGTGACCCGTTCACGCCGCGAGCCAAATTGCCGTACCAGATTGTGCGCTTCGATGAGATATTCGCCCGATCCCGCGTTCATTGTGCCTTTCCTCCCGCGTATTTTGCGTAGCGCTCTTGCAAATCGAGGGTATCTTGCTGAACCCGCTTGACGTTGAAGCAGGCAACGCTGTGTGTCTCGCTGTAATGCGTTTCGAGTTGCGGCTCTTTGACGCGACACTGTTCAGTCACATAGGGACAACGCGGGTGAAATTTGCAGCCCGGCGGGGGATCGACGAGGTCCGGCGGCGCGCCGGGAATCGACGCCAAATTCTCGAAATCGCCGGTGACGGTGGGCACGGCGCGAATCAATCCCAGGGTGTACGGGTGGGCCGGACGATAAAAAATGTCTTCCACCGGTCCCATTTCGACAATGCTGCCGGCGTACATGGTGGCGACACGGTCGGCCAGCTCGGCAGCGGTCGCCAGATCGTGCGAGATGAAAAGCATCGCAAAGCCCATCTCCTCCTTGAGCCGGCGCAGCAGATCGATGATCGTCCGCTGGGTCAGGATGTCCAGCGCCGTGGTCGGTTCGTCCAGGATGAGTATCTGGGGGTCGAGGAGCAGGCTCATTGCCAGCAACACTCTCTGGCGCATCCCGCCGCTTAACTCATGGGGATAGGCGTCGATGACACGCCGGGGATCCAGTTGTACGTATTCGAGCAACTGCATCGCGCGCTCTCGCACCTGGTGGCGCGACATGCCACCGTGGGCTTTGGACGTATCGAGAATCTGATCCCAAATCCGCAGCACCGGGTTGAAGGCGTTCAATGCCGACTGGAAAACCATCGCACACTCGCGCCAGCGGAAACGGCGTAATTCGCTCTCTTTCAAGGAAAGGACATCCAGTCCCTGGTTGTCGCGCCAGTAGGTGATTTCACCTTTGGGGATGCGGGCAGCTTTGACCAGCAGACGAATCAGCGCCACCCCCAGCGTCGTCTTGCCGCAGCCGCTTTCGCCGATCAACGCCAGGCTTTCGCCCTTGGCCAGGTTAAAACTGACCCCGCGCACGGCTTTCACAACGCCGCGCTCGATCTGGTATTCGACCCACAGGTCTTCTACCGTCAAGGGCACCTGAGTTCCCATCTGTTGCGTGGTCTGTGGCTTTTTCATGATGTTACCCCGTGCGCAGGCGTGGATTGAAGATTTCTTCGAGCGAACGACTCATCCAAACGATAGACAACTGGAAGAGCGCAATCGCCGTCACCGGCGCCATAATGAAGTAAACACTGTCCTTGAAAAAGATCGCCCCCTGCGTCCACGCCAGGTTGATCATCACACCCCAGTTGCGGGTCAAAGGAACCAGCCCCAGGAAGACGAGACCCACCTGCGCGTAAATGGCAGAGGTCATCCCGAAGGTGAAGCTGATAGCGATGTAGCTCAACATGTTCGGCAACACTTCTGAAAAAATAATATGCCACATCCCCAAATCCAGCGCCGTAGCGGCTTCGATGTAATCGCGTTCTTTGAGTGAATAGACCTGGGCGCGAATCGAGCGGTACAGGCCGGCCCACGAAAGTACCGAGAGCAACAACGCCAGCAGGAGCGTATTGTCGAGTTTGATCAGCGTAGCCAACACGGCCAGCAAGGGGAATTGAGGGATCGTCAGCCAGATGTCGGCCAACATCGCCAGGAAGGCATCGAAGCCACCGCCGACGAGCGCGCTTAACGAGCCGAGCGCCACACCGATGAACGTTGAAATGAGGCCGGTGAGCAGCGCCATCTCCAGGATGTCTCGACCGCCATGCACAATCTGCGACAAAATGTCTTTTCCCTGACTGTCGTTACCGAGAGGATGCTCCCAGGTGGGTGGCGCGTAAATCGCGTTGATGTCGGCGGACGTAACCTCGGGGACGAACAACGTTCCCACGGTAGTCATCAACACAAAGCCAATGAAGATCAAAAAACCGACGAATCCGGTTTTGTTGCGACTCATCAGCTTCAAAAACCGGCCGATGCCGCGCAGCACGCGGCCAGGCCAGTAGCGGATGCCGGTTTTGGGCATTAAGGCTTGTGGGGTCATCCTTCACCTCCGGCGACGCGCACCCGGGGGTCGAACCAGCCGTAGACAAAATCGGCGATCAAGTTGGATAGCACCACCGAAATCGTGATAATCAAGAAAATGCCCTGCATCAGCGGATAGTCACGGGTGGTGAGCGCCGCCGACAGACGGTAGCCAATCCCTTGATAAACGAAGATATTCTCGATGAGAATGGAACCGCCGACAACAAAACCAATGCTGATGAGCAGTTGGGTGATGAGCGGCAGCATCGCATTGCGACCCACGTAGGCGGTGGTGATTCGCCCTTCGGAGAGACCGCGCGCCCGCGCGACGGTCACGTAGTCCTCACCTAAGGTGCCAATCGTACTGCTTTTCATCGAAAGAATCCACGATCCGATGGTCGAAAGCACATAAGTGAAGACAGGCATCGCTGCATGGAAGAAAATGTCTTTGATGAAGACCCACGTAAAGCCTGGCTGGATACCCGGCGACCGCGAGCCACGCATCTGGTTGATAGGAATGATCCCCCAGTAGACTCCCAGGTAGACGAGCAGTACAATGCCGATAATATAATTGGGAATAGAACTTAAAATTGAAGCTATACCGGACACGATCGGTTCCCAGAGGGCCTGGCGACGATATGCCAGAAGCATCCCTATCAACACGCCGAGGAGAAAGCTGATCAAGAGACCCAGCCCGACGCTGAAAATGGTCCATGGAAGAAAAGTAATGATAATTTTCCAAACGGAGGTACCCGGCGAACGCAGCGATTCGCCCAGATTCCCATGCAGAAGTTGCACCATGTAGTCCACGTATTGCTTGGAGAGCGGCGCATTCAAGTCGATGGCAAAGAGAGAAGCAGCCTGGTCACGTGCTTGTTCGTAGGGCAGGCTGTATTGCACAATCAACTCGTTGATGTATACCTCGATAGGATTGGAGGGCATCAACCGCACGAGGAAGAAGATCAGCGTGGTGACAAACCATATCGTGAAGAGGGCGCGCGCGAGCATCCTGACGACATAATTCGAGGCGATGCGTTTAACCCACTTCCACAGCGATATTTTTCTTGAAACGGTCAGTGTGCTTACGGCTGCGCTGCTCAATGGAACCTCCTTTATTATGTTTTATGTATTATGTTTTATGTAGTAGCGACTTCAGTCGCTTCTGCAGTCGCTTCTGCAGTCGCTTCTGCAGTCAGTCGCTTCTGCAGTCGCTCCTGCTACGTGTAGAGCCAATACGGGCGGCACGCCTCCTCGAACCCCGCCACTGCCTCTGCCCATTCTGCAACTAACTCGACGACATCCACACCCGCATCTATGGCGGACCGTACCCGATCCGTGCCTGCCAGCAGGTCGATGTGCGGGGGCGCGCCCTCCTCACTCGGCGGCAACCACGCGAATTCTGCCGCATACAGCCTCTTCAACACTGCCAACAGATGCAATCCCACCGTCACCGGGCGGAACGCCGTGCGGTCCATAACGTGAACTTGCACCCCTTCACAAAGTTCCCCGGCAAACTTAGACGCCGTGGGGACAAACTGTGTCGGGCGGAAGCGTACCCCCGACAGTGCCAGGGCGTTCAGATCGGCCGCCAGCGCTTCTCCCTCAATCCATGGTGCACCGCAGACCTCGAACGGCAGCGCCGTCCCGCGTCCTTCGGAGACGTTCGTGCCTTCCAACAGACACATGCCGGGATACACCACCGCCGTCGAGACATGCGGCATGGCCGGAGAAGGAGGAATCCAGGGTAAGCCGGTTTCGTCAAACCACAACTCCCGCCGCCACTCTGCCAGTGGAATCACGGTCAACTCGGCGTTGATCTTCTGAGCGTGATTCATAGAGTGCGCCAACTCGCCTATGGTCAAACCGTACCGCAAGGGAAGGGACGCCACGCCGACAAAAGACTCGAAGCCCGGCGTCAATACCGGCCCCTCGCACGTTACACCGTTGATGGGGTTGGGACGATCCAATACGACCATGGGAATGTGCGCCTTTGCTGCGCCCTTGAGCGCATAAAACAGCGTGCTGATAAAGGTGTAAAAACGTGTTCCCACATCTTGCATATCGAAGACCAATATCTCGACATCGGCTAACATAGCGGGCGTCGGTTCCGGCGTCGCGCCGTACAGACTGTAAATGGGAAGGTGCGTGCCTTTGTGAACGGCATCCGGCACACGCTGACCATCGGCGACAACGCCGGCGAAACCGTGCTCCGGCGCGAAGAGCGCCGTCAACGTGATGCCACACTGCATCAGCGCCGTGACGCTGTCCGTGAGGTCACGGGTCACGGCAGCCGGGTGGGTTATCAAACCGACACGCCGCCCCTTGAGCAGCAGCGCTCCGTTGCCGATCAAACGTTCCAGTCCTGTGATGCTCATCGCATGTTCATCCGTTGAAAGGAAACAGCCCTAACTCCTCATGCAGTAGCAGTGCCGCTGCGCCGAGGAGAATGATGTCGGCACTCATACTCACAAAACCGATCTCTGAGATCTGCGACAGCGACGTCAACGCACGTTGGTTCATTTCCTCGCGGACTGTATCGAGCAGAAACTGTCCAAAACACGTGATGCGTCCTGCCAGCAGAATGCGACAGCCGCCCAGCACGACGACCAGATTGGCCGCCGCGGCCCCCAGATATTGTCCTATCCGGCGGATGACTTCTCGTGCGGCCTCATCGCCCTCGGCGAAGGCTTCACAGACCGTTTCAAAGGTAATATCGTCAGGATGGGGGGCGAGCTGGTTCAAAATCGACTGAGGCATCTGTTGCGCCAGCGCTTGCGCCTGCCGGACAATGGCCCGGCTGTTCGTGACCGTTTCGAGACACCCCCTGTTCCCGCACTGGCAACGCTCGCCGTCCTCGACAACCGTGACGTGGCCGATTTCCCCGGCCCCCAACGGATTGCCATGAAACAACTGCCCGTTGAGGACAATTCCTGCCCCCACGCCCTTGCCCACGTGGATGACGACCAAATCTCGCGTACTGCTACTGTCGCCGAACGTATATTCTCCCAGAGCTGCTACCTGACAGTCATTGGCCATATAAACCGGCAAGTGATATCGCTCTTGAAGCAGGCTCCGCAAATGGACATCGCGCCAGTTGAGATTAACGGCCTGGTAGATCACCCCGTTGACGGCATCCACTAACCCCGGCGTGCCGATGCCGATGCCCAATAAGGGGCTACGCGCGGCCTTAACCAGCGTGTCTATCAACTCATAGATCAGTTCCAATGCCGCTGCCCCATCGCGTCCCTCCAACGGCAAACTGACCCGCTGCTGGATCTCGCCGTGGAGATTGATCAACGCACCGCGAAAATCCTCACGTGCCAGGTCTATCCCGATCAAACAGCGTGAGTCGGCGTTGATGCGCAGGAGGATCGCGCGCTTCCCACCGGTGGAAGGAGCGTGTCCCACTTCTTCAACCAGACCCTGCATCATCAAATCGGCGACGACATCCGAAACCGTAGGGCGCGTCAAGCGGGTGACCCGTGCGATTTCGGCCCGACTGATTTCTCCGTGTTCATAAATCGTGCTAAACACTAAGCGGGTATTATGAAGCCGCGTCTGCTCGTGCGTCGCTTTCTTTGTCACATGGCGCCTCTGGATGGTCTTAAAAAGAGGGATGTTAGAAAGTTAAATTTACTTACGAAGTAAGTATACAACGTTAAGAAGTCCTTGTCAAGCATTTTTTTACGACCACAGCCGTTCTGGATAAACGTCGCGCGCAATCAGGGCGCGAATGGCCTCTTGAACACACCGCCGATCCTCTTGGTACGTCACGCCAAACCAGAGAGCCTCGCTGGTGAGAACTTTGACACGCGCTTTCTTTTCCTGCACCAGGTCCCCCACGATATTGGGCAGGAAGAACTCCGCTTTTTGCAAATTGTGGGCATTGGCCTGCAGGAAGAGGGGAAAACGGCGCTCCAGTTCCCCCAAAAGACTTGGCGTGAAACCCCAGATATTCATCGAGACAGTCGCTTGCGCAGGAATCTCGATCCACGTTTTGCCGTCTTCGGTATAGGCGAGGCTCGCGCCGCGCCGCTCGATGTGGGTACGCTCCTGAATGTGGACGAGGAAGCCGGCGGCGTCCACAGTGCAGACACCGCGCGAGACGTGGCCGTGTTCGGTGATTGTATTCTCCAACATATAGCCGACCATGCCATAGTCGTAGACACCGTCGTGATCTTTTGCGTGGGCGAGATAGCCGGCCAGCGTCTCGAAGGCCGCGCGTCCGTAGAAATCATCGGCATTGATGACCGCGAACGGACCATCGATCTCATCCCGACAACTGAGCACCGCATGTCCGGTTCCCCAGGGCTTTTGCCGGTCCGGCGGCGGTGCAAACCCGGCCGGCATATCTTCCACCCGTTGGGTGACGTAGACGGTCGCACAATGTTGGCCGATGGTCGGCCCGAATCTCGCACGGAAAGCATCTTCGATGGTTGGATTGACGACGAAGACCACTTTGCCGAACCCGGCGCGCAGGGCGTCATAGACAGCATAGTCGAGCAGTGTCGCGTTGTAGGGTCCAACCGGCTCAATCTGCTTGATGCCTCCATAACGGCTGCCCAACCCCGCCGCCATCACGACCAACGTGGGTTTCTGTGGCATAGCTTCTCCTCTGAAAATAGTCTGATAGTCGTTAGTCAAGTAGTCTTGCAATCATTTTCATTGTCGGGGCTGTACCGAAGGTTCGGTTGCATTCCTCAAAATGGAGTACGGAGTATGGAGTAAGAGCCATCTACCTCTTTACTTCCTACTTCCTACTCCCTACTTCTTGCTCCCCACTCACTGCGTCAACGTCACCTTGTGCAGACCGCGTGGGGCCTCGGCGTCGTAGCCTTTAGCGCAGGTCAGATAGTAACTGAACAGTTGCCCCGGTACGATTGTCACCAGCGGACTGAGCCATTCGGGCATAGCGGCGGGGAGACGCAAAGGTGTGTGGGCCAGCGATAGCACCTCGTCGCGGTTGGAGAGGGCCAGCAATTCCACTTCCCGCTGCGTGACCAACTCTTCCAGCAGGACCCGCAGGTCGTCGAAGACAGCGCCATCCGGCGCAACGGCCAGCACCGGAAATCCCGGCGAAACGACGGCAACCGGGCCATGCTGGAAATCGGCAGAGGAGTAAGGCGCCGCCATCACATAAGTCAGCTCCTTCAGCTTCAACGCCCACTCGAACGCCGTGGCGTAATTGAATCCCCGCCCGAGCACCACACACTGCTGCATATAACGATACCGCTCGGCGACACGCTCGATGAACGAGTCCAGGGCAAGAACCTGCTGCACCAACGCCGGAACGCGCTCCAGGTCGGGCCAGCGATCCTCCCTCTCCCCTGCTAACTCGCTCCACGCCGTCGAGAGCATCGCAATGGCCATCAACTGCGCCGTGTAGCTCTTCGTCGCGGCGACGGCCAACTCCGGCCCCGCCTCCACGTCGATGACGAACTGCGCCATCTGCGCCAGCGGCGATTCCGGCGCATTGACGATAGCCAGCGTCGGCGCCCCCTGGCGTTGCGCTTCCGCCATCACCTGCACAATGTCGGGCGACTGGCCTGACTGCGAGATGCCCAACACCAGGGCACTTTTCAGACTCGGCGGTTTCCCGTACAGGCTGAAGAGCGAGGGCGTCGCCAGCGCCGTCGGCAACCGGTTGAACGCCCCCCACAGATATTTGGCATACAGCCCGGCGTTATCCGACGTGCCACGCGCCGCGAGAAACAGATAACGAATGTCGTATTCACGGAGAGCGGTGGTAATCGCGTACACATTTTGCCGTTGATTTTTCAGCAGACGTTCCAGAACTGCCGGTTGCTCGAAAATTTCCGACTTCAGGCTCATATCCTATTGCCCTCCCAGTTGATAGAGGCGCACCGAGACTTCTTGCGCCAGGCGGGTGATGAAACTCTGCGTGTAATTCACAATGCTTAAAGTAGGGTCCACGATCAACGGAGTGAGGTCCATCGCAAAGATCAACCCCGTGGCGACATCCGTATCGTGCGAGGCAAAGTAGGTCGCATTGGCCTGCCGCCGCCCCATCGTGGCGACGTCATAGCGCTTGCCGCCGCACACCTGCGAATCGAAGACGCCGAGCAGCGCGGTTTGCAGTCCCCCGTGCGTCGAAACATCGAAAGCGACCTTGTCTGTGTCCAGCATCCAGTCCAGGTTACGCCACACCTCGCAGCCGTACAGGTGCTGGGGACGCGCCCCGGCAGGCAAGCGACGCAGCGCTTCGATCACCCGCAGCGTCACGGCGACGTGCGTGTCGTGCTTGTCAGCCAGATTGTGGGTATAGACGACCTCAGGTTGTGCCAGCTCGAACAACGCGAGCAAGTCCTCGACGGGGGCCTTATCGGCGCTGTCTTTGAGTACAGAACTGGGGTAATCCAGCAGCACTTGCGCGCCGTACTCGCCAATAACCGCTGCTTTTTTCTGCTCTTTGCGGCGGACGATTTGCATGGCTTCGTCGGTGTAGTCACCGTACAAGTCGGCGCGCGGCGACCCCGCTCCGTTCGTCACGACGACGCCGGCAAACCAGCGATCACTTTGTTGGAAGCATTTGAGAATGCCGTCGAAGGCCATAATTTCAAGATCATCCTGGTGCGCGCCCACTGCCATGTGCGTGGTGCGCGCCAACGCCGCTTCAGCCGGAAGTCCATCCGGCACGAAAATCTCGGCTGTCTCACGATGTAGCATCATTATTGATCCTCCTGAAGTGGCTCTTACACGAGCGCCGGGAGACTGGCCGCGGCAATGGACTGTCCCACGCGGCGGCTCTTCTCATCGGGCAGTTGGAGGTGAAGGCGCGTCGCCAGCTCCGGGAATTCCGCCGCCAATACCGCGTTTGCCCCTTCCAGAATGATCTGCCCCCCCTTGCCGGAGGTGCAGCGTCCCAGGATGAGGACGTGGCGCAGATCGTAAAAATCGGCGTAGTGGGCAATGCCGTAGCCCATGTAAATGCCCATCGTCTCCCAAATCTGCGTCGCGCCAGGGTGACCCGCTTCGAGCTTCTCCTGAACGAATTTGAGCTGCGCCGCCGGGGTCATCCCTTCAGGGATGGTGATGCCCGCACGCGGGGCCAGACGGAAGACGCATTGCTGGGAGAAATAGGTCGCGCCAACGCCGTGGTCGCCCGACCACTCGTCTGTGGAAGCGTCGGGGTTGTAGTCCACCGGTGCAAATGCCAACTCATTGAGCCATCCGGTAATCGTCCCATCCGGTGCAACGTAGCCGCTGGCCTGGCTCGATCCCAGGGCGATGCCGAGAACGCCGTTGTCCTCCAGCGACATGGCCCCCGCCAGCGCCGTCACGTCGCCATCATTCACAATTTCGAGGGGCACGCCCATCTCATCGCGGATGCGGAGGAACAGGTTTCTGATCTCACCGTAGCGTTCCCTGGGGACGCCGCGGAACAAGGAGGCCACCCGCACCTGGTTATCCACGTAGATGCCGGCGGCACTGCCCCCGATCGCGTCCACGCGAGGCAATTTCACCGCCGCTGCGCGCAGACCTGCCATGATTTCGCGGTAGTGATAGTCCGGGTCGCTGTGGACAGTCGGTTCCCACACGACCTCTTCGCTGTAGATTGCCTCTCCATTCACTACGGCGGACACCTTGCGATCGGAAGCGCCCAGGTCGAAGCCGAGACGATAGCCTTCCAGGTGGCGACCTAACGGGCGGCCGCTTTCCCGCGCAGGTGGTACATCCTCAGGGGTGCATGGGACGATGGTGAAAGGTTTATCGTACACATCTTCGCCCATAAAGTGATCATCGAATTCCCGCGCGCCGCCGGGGGCATAGATGGTTTGCAAAGCCGCGCCGATGTTTGGCGGGCCGCCGACGTACACCTTCCAGCCGCCGTGTTGCCAGAGCAGGAATTTGAAAAGGCGCTCGGTGTAGAACAGGTTGGCGTCGGCCAAAGGATGCCCGGCGGGGAAAACACGGGTGGCAAAGCGCGAAACGATGCCGTTCGGTTGCTCGAGGCCCAAAACGAGGGGGACGCCGCCGCCGGCAGCGGCGACTTCCGCCTGAAAGGCATGATTAACCAGGACGGCCGGCAGGAATGCAGGGTCGAGCGGGGGCGCGAGACGAGGTTTCACGCGCGGAAAGGTTTGGCTCATGGCGATCTCCTAAGTTTTTGAAGACTTAGAAAGTTAAGTTTACTTACGAAGTATTATACCGCCATTCACGAAGTTTGTCAAGAGGTAATTTTTTGTATCTATTCAGGCTCGTAAACCTGACGAAGCCACTTATTCCCTATGCCAGGTTTGGCGTAGACTTTGGTAGGCCAGGTGCTGCTGTATGACAAGATAGGCGTGTTTCTATCAGCCCATCCCCCCTGCCCCCCCTTCCCTCCAGGAAGGGGGATTTTGGGTGGGGGTGTCGCCACACCCCCCTTTTGCCCCCTTCTTCCCCGCTGGCGGGGGAGAAGGGGGTTGGGGGATGAGAGGGTCAGCACCTGCCGCAGGGGTCACCTATTATGTGCCCTCCCCAAAGTCCCGTTCGCCACCTGGCAAAGGTGGCTGAATAGTTACATTTTTTGTATCTATTCAGGCCACTCAACCTAGCGTAGACAGCAACTGCTCGAACAGGGCTTCATAGTCCGCCGCCGTGCGCTCGGTGGAAAAGCGTGCGGCGATTTCTTCGCGCGGGCGGATGTAGGCACCGGGGTGGTCAAGGACCTGAAGCATCGCTTGCGCCAGGCCATCGGCATCGCCAATGGGGGCGATTTCACCCATACCGGTCTGTTGGATGGGCTGGCGCACGCCGGGCAAATCGCTGGCAACACACGGAACGCCGCACAGCATCGCTTCCACCTGCACCAGCCCGAACGATTCGGTGGAGTTGAGACTCGGCACCACCAGCAAGTCCAAGTTGGGATAGAAAGCCGCCATCTGGACCGGGTCCAGCACATCCAGGAACTTCCACTGATCCAGGTCTTCGTAATGGCGGATTATGGGTTCCAGCTTGCGGGCGTAAGTCTCCTCCGCCAAAACGTTGCGATATTGTCCGGCAAAGAGGATGCGTGCATGCGGATAGCGTTCCAGAAGGCGCGGGAAGGCATGGAGCAGCACTTCTACGCCTTTCTCCGAGGCGAGGCGCGCCGCCATGCCGATGACCGGATGCGCGTGTTGTGGATTGTGCATCTTGGCAAAGGCGGCGATGCCAGAAGGCGTCATCGGCGGCAGTTCCACCGGGGGAGGAATGACGTGGAGCTTGGCGCCGAATTTTTGGAGATAGGGGGAATGATCGGCGAAATCCTGGGTGTAGGCAACAATCTTGTGGGAGAACTTTCCTGCCAGGTCGTTCATCCCATTGATGACCCCGTTCACGCAGCGGTTGAAAATGCCGGGAGGCAGTTGCAGATCACAGTGATACGTGAGGACCGTGGGCTTTTTGAGCCATCGTCCGCGCAAGGCCACCCCGGCGGCGTCGAATTGCGGCAGGTGCAGGCTGATGACGTCGGCCCGGGTGACGAGTTTCCATGCCAGGAAGCCGAATGTAGGCATGATCACGCCTTTGCTGAGGCGGAAAAGCACCGGCGCCCGCACCACCTGCACGCCGTCTATGGCCTCACGGCGCGCCAAATCACGGCTGTAATGCGAAGTGAGGATCGTGACTTCATGTCCGCGTCGGGCCAAACCCTTGGCCAGACGCTCGGCGTAGATGGTCAATCCGCTGGTATGGGGCCGGTAGTATGTCAGAACGATGAGAACGCGCATGAGGGTCTCCGTGATATGTATCCGGTTGAGTTTTTAGGGGGTGAAGAGAGAGCGATTTTCCTGTACCCAGTGATAGAGGCGCGTGATGCCCTCTTCCACTCCGACGTGGGGGCGCCATCCCAGTTGCTCGGCTGCTTTGCGGATGTCGGCGACGAAGATGCGCTGATCGCCGGGCCGCCAGTTGCACCAACGGACCGGGATCTCCCGTCCGGTCAGTCGTTCCAGCAGCGGGCCGAATTCTCGCCAGACTGAAAGCTGATTGGCCGCTCCACCACCGACGTTGTAGATTTGTCCTCCCACCCGCTTGATGTTGGCGATGGCGGCGTCGTAGGCGTTGAGCAGATCCTCGATATAGAGCAGATCACGGACCTGCTTGCCATCGCCGTAGATGGTGATCGGCCGCTCCAGCAGCGCCGCGATGATAAACCATGCTACCCATCCTTGATCTTCCACACCAAACTGGCGCGGGCCATAGATGCAGCTTTGGCGGAAAACAACGGTGGGGAGGTCGTAGATGCGCGCGTAATCACGCACATACTGGTCGCCGGCGCCTTTTGAACACCCGTAGGGCGAGTGGAAGTCGAGCGGATACGTTTCGGGGATGCCGTAAGGGTAGTCGCGGTAGGCGTAGCGGGTCTCGTGTTCCTCTACGATGAGTGATTCCATCCCCCCATACACCTTGTTCGTCGAGGCAAAGAGGAGCGCCGGATGATTGCCCACCAGGCGCGCTGCTTCCAGCACGTTGAGCGTGCCGGTAACATTGATCTCGAAGTCTTCGCGGGGGTGCAAAACCGAGGTGGTGACGGCAACCTGCGAGGCCAGGTGAACGATGACATCGACATCGCGGGTGGCAGCGGCCAGGAGGGCGGCGTCACGCACGTCACCACAGATGAGGGCGAAGGCATTGTCACCATGCGTCTCCCGCAGCCAGTCGAGGTTAGCCATCGCCCCGTGGCGCGAGAGATTGTCATAGATGGTCACACGCTCTCCCCGCCCCAGGAGCCGATGAACATAATTCGAGCCGATGAAGCCGGCACCGCCGGTAATCAAATAATGCATGGTAGAAATCTTGGTGTCACGAGGGATCCGCAGAACCTGGCGACGGTGTAGTTTCAACGCGCTGGGCGTTGTTGACGAGGCTCTTGAAGGAAATGCCCCAGCTCAAGAGCGTAAGCGCACCCAAGACGATACCAGTGAGGTAAGGCAGTGCATGCACGATGACCGCATAGGTAAAACCGGCTTCGCGGGTCATAGCGAAGCCCCAAAAGAGCGCTTCGCGCACCGCGAAGTGGAACGATCCCAGGCCGCCGGTCGCCGGGAAGACCATGCCGAAGGCGCTGGCCCACGTGACGACTACAGCTTTGAGGAAGCCGTCATCCACGGGCAGAAAGGCCCGGCAAGCCTGAAGCGCTGTCCAAAAATACAAAGGGGTGACAATCCACAGCGCCGCCGACCACAGCAGTAGCACTGCTCCCTCGCGGACCGAGCGCAGCGCGATCAACCCATCCAGGGCATGGCGGACCGGTTTCAGCCAGCGTTCGGGATTGTGGACGTGCAGCATTTCCAAGAGGCGTCGCACCAGCGCCTCGACTTTCTGGGGATACAGCGCTACCAGTATGAACACGATCAACAGTCCTAAGGCCAACACGCCGCACAGCCCGATGACCCCTTGAAAAGAAAGTGAACCGGCCAATTGTCCGCCGGCGAGGTAGGTCCGCAGTCCAGGCAAAAAAGGCAGTGTCGCCACAAGCATGATGATGATGAGGAACATGTCCAGCACTCGCTCGACCACCACCGTCGAGAGCGCCGCGATGATGGAGACCGGCCCGCGTGTGCTGGCAGCCACGGCGCGGGCGGGATCGCCGGCCCGCAAGGGAAGCACGCCGCTGACAAGATAGCCGATGTTGATCAGGCCAAAGGTATCACGCAAGGAGAGTTTACGCCCCAACAAAATCCGCCAACGCTGGGCGCGGATGACGAGCGTCACCAGAATCAACGCAAGAGTCAGCGCGAGCCAGCCCCATTGCACCTGTTGGAAGGCTGTGCCAACATCGGTGAAGTTCACCCCATGCAGTGCGGCATAGAGGGCCAGGGCACTCAGTACCAGGGTAGCAATGATTTGCAGGCTGCGCTTTTTCATAGCTGCTATTATACCACAGGAATTCATCAGGGAGTTGAGCCGCTGGGGACACCCCCAGGGCTTATCCATCCTCCAACCGAACAGGGTGTGTAGTATGTAGAGCGACGACTTCAGCCGTTTCTGGAGCAAAAGCGACTCAAGCCGCTATGACGCCCTGCCATGGTGGGCCATTCGCCCTAGCGCGCATGAAACACACCCAAGCCGAATTGTCGTCTGCTGGAAAGTGATTACACTAGTCCTGCGCGGCACCAATAGTTTCTCAGTGAATGCTGAGCAGGAATCGTCAGATCCAGGCGTAGGGCGCCAGAATCGCGGATCTGGCGATCCGCTCCGAGTATGGCTAAGGGATGTGAAATTTCTACCGCGCAGTATTAGCAAGAACAACTTCACGAATGACAAGCGGGAGGAATGTATGCTTTTAGCAGTCAATGTGGGGAATACGAATATTGTCCTGGGTATTCACGATGGTGAAAAGTGGCTGCGTCATTGGCGCGTGCGGACGGTGCGCGATAAGATGCCCGACGAGTATGGTATGCTTTTCCATGACTTTTTGTATGAGGCAGGAGTGACGCCGGCGGCGCTCGATCAAGCTGCCATCAGCAGTGTCGTCCCTCCGATTACCGATCGGATGGAGGAGATGCTTATCGCGCACATGGGAATGACGCCGTTGATCATCAGCACAGCAGTAAACACAGGATTGACCTTCGCGTTGGACAACCCGGCGGAGCTAGGGGCGGATTTAATCGCCGATGCGGTCGCCGCTTACGACCGCGTGCACAAGGCGTGCATCGTGGTGGATTTCGGGACGGCGACGACGTTTTCGGCGGTGGCGGCAGACGCGACGTTTCTGGGCGTTGCCATCGCGCCGGGTGTCAATATGGCGATGTCAGCACTGGCGGGAGGTACGGCACAACTGCCGCAGATCCGGCTGAGCGCACCGCCGCGCCCTATTGGCACGAATACCGTCCACTCCATCCAATCCGGCATCGTTCTGGGATATGTGGGAATGGTAGAAAGCCTCATCGCCCGTTTCCGAACGCAGATGGGGGTGGAAGCGCAGGCGCTGGCAACCGGCGGCCTGGCGCGGCTGATTGCGCCGTTGACATCCTGTTTTACGGCCGTAGACGAATGGCTGACGCTGGATGGGATTCGCCTGATCGCGCGGCGCAACAAGAATGGCACATAGCAAATGGCAAATCAGGGTAGCGGCGAATGACCCTCCACCCTTCACCCTCAACCCTCCATGTTAAACCCGCAGTCCTAAGCCCGGCCGTCGGGATACTTCTGCTGACGCTGCTCGTGCGCGTGGCGTGGCTGGCGTTGTTCCCCACCGATCCTATCGCCCCGGTGGATGCGGAGGGGTATCACCTGCTCGCCCTGAACATGCTTGCCGGTCATGGGTTTGCTCTCTATTGGGAGCCGCCCTTCTGTCCGACGATGGTGCGCACACCGTTGTACCCGCTATTCGTGGCCGGCATCTATGCGCTGATGGGGCGTGATCCTGTGCGCGTGCTGCCGGTCCAGTTGCTGTGGGAAGTGCTGACGACGGCGCTGGTGATGCGTTTGGGGCGCGATCTCGGCGGCAAGCGCACAGGATGGTGGGCCGGCGTGCTGTATGCGTGCAACGGCACAACGCAGCGTTACACCGGTTATCTCCTGTCTGAGACGTTGCTTCTGCCGTTGTTGACGGCATCCGTGTGGATGACACTGCGCTGTCTGCGCCATCCTACGTTGAAGAAATCCGCACTTGCCGGACTCTTTTGGGGATTGTCGATACTGACCAAACCCAACGTGCAATTCCTGGCTCTCTTCGTCGGGGGGCTGCTTAGTGGGCGAATAGCGAATCAGCGAATTGGCGAATCAGCCCATCAGCACATTGAATGTCGAGAACTGCCGTCCCCCACAACCCGAAACTCGCCGCTCCAGACCCAGATCACGCATCACGTATCACCACGTTTCATGTTCCTGGCCTTCTGGCTGGTCCTCGCCGTCGTTTTGTTCCCCTGGCTGTTGCGCAACCGCCTCGTCTTCAACCGCTGGATGCTCTCCACCGCTTTCGAGGAAAACCTGGCGCGGGTGAGCGCCGTGGCAACGCTGGCCGAAATCGAAGGCGTGCGCGCCGAACCGTGGACAGAAACGTGGGAATACTACTACGAGCGCCTTGTTGCCGACGTGCGCGCACGCTATGACTGGCCCGCACGCTCAGCCAACGGGGATGGATGCATGGAATTGCAGCAACGCCAGATCGAGATAGCACAGGTGTCCCGTGAGGTCGTGCGCGCTCATCTGTTTCCCTACTTGCGCGCCCATCTGCGGGGTGTTCTGACGAGCATTGTGGATCCCGGCCATCGCCTGTGGTATTCTGTGCTAACCGGTGCGGATTGGGAAAGCACCGGCGTCGTCGCCGACATGGGGGCGCGAATGATGTGGTCGCTGGAACGGGGCGCAGTAGGGGATGCACTGCGCGCGCTGTGGCTCGAGCGGATAGTGCGTCCACCGCTGCCGGCGGCGTTGTTGTGGTGGGGATTGACCGCCGCCCGTATCGCGGTGTGGGTCTTGGGATGGCGCGGCGCGTGGCGTTTACGTCATCGCCCGTGGGCGCTACCGGTATTGGTAGGGACTGTCGCCTACATGCTGCTACTGCCTGGGCCTATCGCGTATGATCGGTTCTATCTACCGGCTATTCCCATAGTCGTTGTGTTGATGAGCTTTACTTAAAGGGGAAGGCTTTTTGTAAGGGGGCCCCCCTAAGACCTGAGCGGTTTCCCAAACCCGTCAGGACTGAGGAAACAATTGCTGACGGAGTCCCTGATTGCTGGAACGCAACTTGAGCGCCAGTTCCGCCGCGATGCGGTGCATAATGTGGAAACCGATTTCGGGATAGTCGTAGCAGAGTTTCAGCAGGCGGTCGCGGGAGATGCGGAGGAGTTGTGTGTCCGTCTTACAACGCGCGGATGCAGAGCGCTCGCCCTGGTCCACCAGGAGAATCTCGCCGAAGGTGTCATTTTCTTTGCTGGTGGCGACCCTGATTGGCGCGGCATCACTGTTGTCTGACGGCTCCACGAGAATATCCACTTCGCCGCGCACTATGATGTAAAGTGCATCACCCGGATCGTTTTGATGGAAGATGTACTCTCCCTCACGATAGCTGATTTCTTCGCAAACCATCAAGACCAGATCGAGATGAATGTCGTTGAGGTCGCAGAAGAGATTAGATTGTCTCAGGATGCGTTTACTTTCTTGTAGATGCACTTTGATCCTCCCACGTTAGCTTATAACTCGATCCATTGAAGATTGCCTGTGGTCAGGTCGATGATGGCGCAAGTGGCACAACGCCAACGACTGTGACCAAGCGCGCCGGGATTGATAATCCGCGTTTTTCCGACAGTTTCATCCCTGGGGACATGGGTATGCCCGTGGATCACGTAATCGTAAGTCGTAGCGCGGATGAGCGTTTCGAGTCGCTGCCAGCTATCCCCGTGCGTCAGAGCAATCCGCATGCCGTCGAAGCGAAGTTCGTGAACGCGAGCCAGCCGTTCGCCGCCGAAGCGTTCCGCCGCCGCCAATGCCAGATGGGGGTCGTGATCCATGTTGCCTCTGGCGATCCACACATCAAAGCCGGCTAATAATTGCAGGGTGGACGCACGGGTGACATCGCCGGCGTGAAACACAGTCTGCACCTGCGCCTGACGGAAGCGCGCCACGGCGGCACGGAGAGTTGGTTCGTTGTCGTGGGTGTCCGAGATCAGGCCGATGTGCATGAGCGTGTTTCATTCCATTTCCGCCAGGCTCGCACCCTAGTTTTCGCGCGCATCCACCACCTGTACCCCGATGGCTTCCATCGCAGCGACCAGCTCGCCCTGCGCGACCCCGCGCACCTTGACCATCAAGGCTCCACCCCCATCTGGCTGATGGAACGTGCCGAGGGCGACGATGTCGCCACCGCGGGCGGCAATACTGCCCGCAATCCGGCTGAGCGCACCCGGTTCATCGACGAGGTACAGAGTCAGACGCACACCGGCCTGGCGCGCTCCCATCATCTCCAAGATCGTCTTGAAAACGTCGGTTTCCGTAATGATGCCGACCAGGCAGTCGCCATCCATGACCGGGAGGCCGCCGATCTTACCGTCGGCCATCATCCGGGCAGCCTCTTCTAACGGTGCATCGGGCGAGACGGTGACGACTTCTTTGGTCATAATCTCTTCGACTTTTAGCTTGGAAAGCAGGTAACCCACTTCGTAGACACTGAGACTGGTCGCCGGCGATGGCGAGGCATAGAGCAAGTCCTTTTCTGAGATAATACCGACAAGTTTGCGCTTCTTGTTGAGGATCGGCAAGCGTCGCACGTTATGCTGCCGCATAAAGCTCAAGGCTTCGGCGACCGGCATATCAGGACCGATCGTCACCGGATTGATGGTCATGCAGTTTTTCACTAACATACTTTTCTCCTTGGTATCTATCTCGACAATGTTAAATTAGCGCGGTTGTAAACTTGGGTATCGGTTTATCATTCAATCCAATCTTGATGAAAGGATGCTGATACTGATGAATGACGAAATGCCGCGAGACCTTGATGCTCCCCAGCGT
>Ga0208196_1000232_pt1 | contig 79294 bp, 73 predicted proteins | sample AD_JPNNA7_MetaG_FD_184443 | JGI IMG/M metagenome (GOLD analysis project Ga0208196, IMG submission 184443) | Active sludge microbial communities of municipal wastewater-treating anaerobic digesters from Japan - AD_JPNNA7_MetaG (SPAdes) (version 2) | ecosystem: Engineered > Bioreactor > Anaerobic...
CAGACGATTGTAGCCCACTCGGCTAAAATGATTGCGTTCAGGGTCAAACAGGCCACTTTGTAAGGGATCAACCTTGTGCTTCATGATGAACATAACCCTTTATTAATCATAGAGTTATGATGTATAAGGATCCCAGAAATGTCAAGCAGAAAAACAACGTATTTTCCCCTGCCGCAACGCATTATATCGAAATATGACTTTTGTCGGCGCCACCACAGAGTGGAAAATACCGGATGTTCGGAGGGGTCTCATTCTGGTTTCTGACCTCTGGCTTCTGAATTCTCGGTATTGCGCAAGAAATTCCGCAAAATGCGTTTGCCGACGGGGGTCATGATGGATTCGGGGTGGAATTGGATGCCTTCGATTGGGAATTGCTTGTGGCGGATGCCCATGATTTCGCCATCGTCGGCGGTGGCGGAGATTTCCAAGTCGGCGGGCAGGGTGGCTTTGTCGAGGGCGAGGGAATGATAGCGCATGGCCTTGAAGGGGCGGGAGTCGAGTCCCTTGAAAATGCCGCGGCCGTCGCAGGTGATTTCCGAGACCTTGCCGTGCATCAGTTTTTGGGCGTGGATCACGCGGGCGCCAAAGGCCACGCCGATGGCCTGATGGCCGAGGCAGACGCCCAGCAGCGGGATTTTGCCGGCGAAGGCTTGAACGGTGGCAACCGAAATGCCGGCGGACTCAGGGCGGCCGGGGCCGGGCGAAATGACAATGGCGGCGGGGGCGAGGCTTTCGATTTCGGCGGTGGTGATGGCATCGTTGCGCACCACGCGGACATCCGCGGCCATCTCGCGCAGGTATTGGGCGAGGTTGTAGGTGAAGGAGTCGTAGTTATCGAGCATCAGAATCATGGGGAGTCCAGGGTTCAGAGGTGAGAGTTCAGAGGTCAGAGGTCAGGGTTTGGGGGCAGGGTTCAGAGGTCAGGGTTCAGGGTTCAGGGGGCGGGTTGGGTTTGTTGGGCGGTTTGGAGGAGTTGGAGGGCGCGGGTCATGGCGGCGGCTTTGTTCTGGGTTTCCTGGAGTTCCGATTGCGGGTCGGAGTCGGCAACAATGCCGGCGCCGGTACGGATGGTGAGTCGGCCGTGTTCCACGACTGCAGTGCGAATACAAATGCAGAAGTCCATATTGCCGTCGAAGGAGACATAGCCGACTGCGCCGCCGTAGGGGCCGCGCGGCTCTTTTTCGAGGTCGGCAATGATTTCCATGGCGCGGATTTTGGGCGCGCCGGAAAGCGTGCCGGCGGGGAAGGAGGAGGCGAGCAGATCGAAGGCGTCGTGGCCGGGTTCAAGATCGGCCGTGATATTGGAGACGAGGTGCATGACGTGGGAGTAGCGCTCGATGATCATGAGGTCGGTGACTTGCACGGTGCCGGGGAGCGCCACGCGGCCGAGCTCGTTGCGGCCAAGGTCCACCAGCATGAGGTGTTCGGCGCGCTCTTTTTCATCCTGCAAGAGGCTGTCGGCCAGCTTGCGGTCTTCCTGTTCGGTGGCGCCACGCGGGCGGGTGCCGGCGATGGGCCGCAGCGTGGCCGTGCGCTGGTCGAGGCGGATCATGGTTTCGGGCGAGGAGCCGATGAGCGTGCTGTCCTGCGCCTTGAGGAAAAAGAGGTACGGCGAGGGGTTCACATGGCGCTGGGCGCGGTAGAGGCTGACGAGGTCGGCGGGCGCAGGGCCGACGAACGATTGCGACACCACGGTTTGGATGACATCGCCCTCGTAAATATGTTCTTTGACGCGTGCGACCATGGCCTTGAAATCTTCGGGCGGGTGGACCGGCTGGGGCATGCGCACCGGAGCTTTGCCGGTGATCGCGGCGGGAATGGGCTGGGCCAGCGTGGCGAGCAAGTCCTGCACGCGGGCGGATGCCGCATCGAAAAGGGCATCCGGCTCGCCGTCTTCCGTGAAAGCCAGCGCAAGCGCGGTGAGCGTGTGGTTGATATTGTCGAAAATGAGCAGCGTGTCGGGAATGACGAACTCGGCCAGCGGGCGCTCGGGCGGCAACGTGTTGGGCACACGCGGCTCGAAGAAGTGAATCATCTCGTAGGCGCAGTAGCCGACTAATCCGCCACAGAAGCGTGGCAGGCCGGGCTGGTGCGCCAGCTTGTAAGGCTTGAGCAGATTGCGCAGCACGGTGAGTGGCTCATTGTGATGCGGGGTGCGCTGCTCGGCGATGCCTTGGCGGACCACGACATCATCGCGAAAAACCGTGATAGTGGCACGAGCGGTGACGCCCATGAAGGAATAGCGGCCCCAACGCTCGCCACCTTCCGCGCTTTCGAGGAGAAATAGGCGGGGGTGATTCGGCGCAAAACGCGCCAGCACGGAAACAGGAGTTTCAGTATCGGCCAGGATGCGCACGCCGACGGGGACAACGGTGGCCTCCGCGCAGCGGGCGCGAAACTCCTCGCGGGTTGGAAATGTGTCTAACAGCATGGGGAATGAGTCCTGTTTCTGGATGAGTTCGCTATGTTTCTACATATAGAAACATGGTCGGGAAGGATTGTCAAGCGGTGGATGAAAATATTTTTTGCGAGAGAAGCGCGTGACTAGGCGCCGGCGTTGGCTTGGCGTTGATTAAAGCGGACGTGGTAGAAGAGATTTTCGATTTCAAACGCAATGTTGATATTTTGAATGAACAACGCGGAGCCGGCCTTGAGTTGCACGGGTGAGAAGTTGAGCACGCCGCGGATGCCGGCGGCGGAGAGTTTGTCGAGAATGCCCGCAGCCGCTTTTTCGGGGACAGCCAGCACGGCAACCTGGATACTCTGCTCTTGGCAGAATGGCTCCAGTTGGCTGATGGGGAGGATGGGGATGGGCGTGTTGGCCGGATTGATCCGCGCAGGATCATTGTCGAACCCGGCGACCACCTGAATGTTTTCGTTGCTGAATCCTTTATAATTAAGGAGGGCTGTGCCGATTTTGCCGCAACCGACGATGATGATCCGTTGGACATCATGAGCGCCGAGCAGGTCATCCAAACGGCGCAGCAGCAGATCAATGGAGTACCCGCCGCGCTTGTTGCCTACCGCCAAACTGGCCAGCGAAAAATCCTTGCGGACCAAGGATGAAGAAACGCCGGCGGCATCGCCGAGGTTGTCGGAAAAAACGCGGGACAGCCCCATGGACTTCAGCCGCAGCAAAATATTTTTGTAGCGCACAAGGCGCTTGATCAAATCTTTTTGGGCGTAAAAATCTTTTTCACTCACAATAAACCTCCTACATTATTTTTATATGTGACGACTAAAACATATATTGTGCAAATATGCGCATGTCAAGTGGGTTTGGTGTCAGAAATATCTTGCCAGCAGGGGAGCAATTTTTTACTCTCCTTCCCAATTTTGTGGAGGCGGCAATGGTAAACGTTACCCAAACCCCGGATATCCAGGAAAAACTGACACCGGCGTTGCAGGAGTTCATCCAGCAGCGCAAGAGCCAGCCCGGCAGCCTGATCATGGTGCTGCACCGGGTGCAGGAGGAGTATGGCTATGTGCCGCGGTCGGTGGCGTTTCAGGTGGCCGATTTGCTGGGGATTCCGCTGGCACAAGTGTATGGCGTGTTGACGTTTTATCATTTCTTTAAGCTCAAGAAACCCGGCAAATATCGAATCAGCGTGTGCATGGGCACGGCGTGCTATCTCAAGGGGGGGCAGGATTTGTTGCAGGAGTTGGAAAATATTCTGGGGGTCGGGCTCAACACCGTGACGCCCGACGGATTGTTTTCGGTCGAGGCGGTGCGCTGCCTCGGGTGCTGCGGTTTGACGCCCGTGATGAGTGTCAATGGTGCGATTCACGGCAACATCGGCAAGGAAGATGTGGCCGGAATTTTGGCACAGTATCGGGCCCGCGGATAGTGCGGGAGCAGCGGAGCGGATGTGAGCAGGATAGCGGCAAGACGAGGTGCAAAATGGCAAAACTGAAAGTGGCGGATTTGGCTAAACTCCGGAAAGCGCAGCAAGCGGCGCGTCAGGCGCAGACGGCGAAGGCGGGGAATGTGGAACTGATTGTCGGCACGGGCACGTGTGGGATAGCGGCCGGCGCGAATGAAACCATCGCCGTACTGCGGGCGGAGTTGCAAAAAGCCGGGTTGACCAACGTGACGATCCGGCAAACCGGCTGCATGGGGCTATGCCATAGCGAACCCACAGTGGAGGTGCTCATGCGCGGGATGCCGCCGGTGGTGTATGGGCGGGTGGACGAAGATACCGCGCGGCAGATTGTGCACCAACACATCGGGCGGGGGCTGCTGGTGAACGACCACATCTACGACAAGCCCACGGCGGACCTTTTGCAGGCCTAACGGATAGAGAGGAAACACAATGGCCATCAAAACCTACTTGCTGGTGTGCGGCGGCGCCGAGTGCAAGAATGCGCACGGCACGGAGCTGTATCAGTCGCTACAAAAAGAAATCGCCAATCAAGGCGTGCAGGCGGAGACGCAGGTGGTGCGTACCGGCTGCTTCGGGCTTTGCGCGCAGGGGCCGATCGTCAAAGTGCTGCCGGATGGCACGTTGTATGCCAACGTCAAGCCGGGCGACGCCCGGGAAATCGTGGTGGAGCATATCGCCAAGGGGCAGCCTGTCCAGCGACTGCTCTACAATCCGGCCAAGAGCCAGGAGACCATCCGGTTGGCGGAGCCGACCGGCTACCACAAGCAATTCCGGATTGTACTGCGTAATTGCGGCGTGATTGATCCGGAAAAAATCGAGGACTACATCGCGCGTGACGGCTATGCGGCGCTGGCGAAGGTGCTCACCGAGATGACGCCGGACCGCGTGGTGGAAGAACTGCGCAAGTCGGGCCTGCGCGGGCGGGGGGGGGCAGGGTTCCCCACGTGGCTGAAGTGGAAGTTCACCAAGGATGCAGCCAGCGAGGAAAAATATGTGGTGTGCAACGCCGATGAAGGCGATCCCGGCGCCTACATGGACCGCTCGACGGTGGAAGGCGATCCGCACTCCATTTTGGAGGCTATGACCATTGCCGGGTGGACGGTGGGCGCGCAGCGTGGCGTGGTGTACATCCGCGCGGAATATCCGCTGGCCATTGCGCACTTGGAAACCGCGTTGAAGCAATCCCGCGAATACGGTCTGCTGGGAAAGAACATCCTCGGCACCGGATTTGATTTCGACATTGAAATACGGCTGGGCGCCGGCGCGTTCGTTTGCGGCGAGGAAACCGCGCTGTTGGCCTCGGCCATGGGCGAGCGGGGAATGCCCATTCCGCGCCCGCCGTTCCCGGCGGTGTCGGGACTCTGGCAAAAACCCACGGTAATCAACAACGTGGAAACCTACGCCAACATCCCAGTTATCATGCTCCGCGGCGGCGACTGGTTCGCCAAGGTGGGCACGCCCAAGAGTCCGGGCACCAAGGTGTTCGCGCTGACGGGCAAGATCAACAATAGCGGGTTGATTGAAGTGCCGATGGGCACTACGTTGCGCGAGATTATTTATGACATTGGCGGGGGTATCCGCGGCGGCAAAAAGTTCAAAGCTGTGCAGACAGGTGGGCCGTCGGGCGGGGTAATCACGGCGGCGGATTTGAACACGCCGATTGATTACGAGCATCTGCAGGCGCTGGGCTCCATCATGGGCTCCGGCGGCATGATCGTCATGGATGAAGACGATTGCATGGTGGACGTGGCCCGGTTTTATCAAGAGTTCTGTGTGGACGAAAGCTGCGGCAAGTGCGCGCCATGTCGCATTGGCACACGCACCCTGCTGAATCTGCTGGAGCAAATTACGGTGGGCAAGGGGACCATGGAGGACTTGGCCAAGATCAAGGAAGTCGGCACGGCCATGCAAAAGGCGGCGTTGTGCGGGCTGGGGCAGACCGCGCCCAACCCGGTGCTGTCCACCATGACGTATTTTGCCGATGAGTATGAGGCGCATATCCGCGACCATCGCTGCCCGGCAGGCAAATGCAAGGCGCTGGTGACCTATACGATTGACCCGGAGAAGTGCATCGGGTGCACGCTGTGCGCACGGCGCTGCCCGGTGAACACCATCCGCGGTGAGCGGCAAAAACCGCACGTCATCATTCAGGACAATTGCATCAAGTGCGGGGAGTGTCTGCACGCCTGCAAGTTTGGCGCTGTTTCCCGCAAGTAAGAGGAACCCGACGATGAAAATGGTGAAATTGACCATCAATGGCCTCCCGGTGGAAGTTCCCGAGGGAGTCAACATTTTGAATGCCGCCCGCCAGGTGCAGGTGAAAATCCCGAGTCTGTGCTACCACCCCGACTTGCCGCCGTGGGCCGCATGCGGGATTTGCGTCGTGAAGGTGAAGGGCCTGAACAAGCTGGTGCGCGCGTGCGCTGCGCCGGTCGCCGAGGGGCAGGAGATCATTACGCACGACTCGGAGTTGTTCGCGATTCGTCGCACAATTATCGAACTGATTTTGTCCACACATCCGGACGATTGCCTGCAATGTCCGCGCAACCAGAATTGCGAATTGCAGCGGTTGGCGGCGGAATTTGGAATTCGTGAAGCACCCTATGGCAAGCGGTTGCGCGATTTGCCGGAAGACGACACCACCGGCTCGCTGGTGCTGAACCCGGAAAAGTGCATTTTGTGCGGCCGTTGCGCAGCGGTCTGCCAGGATATGCAGGGGGTGTGGGCGCTGGAGTTTATCGGGCGTGGCGAGAATACCCGCATCGCCCCGGCGGCGGATGTGACGTTGAACGAGTCGCCCTGCATCAAATGCGGGCAATGCTCCGCGCATTGTCCGGTGGGCGCCATTTACGAGCACAGCCATGCCCGCGAGGTTTATGCCGCGCTGCAAAACCCAACCAAACACTGCGTTGTCCAGATTGCCCCTGCCGTGCGTGTGGCGCTGGGTGAAGACTTTGGTTACCCGCCCGGCACGTTGCTCACCGGTAAGATTTATGCTGCGCTGCGGCGACTGGGTTTTGACGCGGTGTTCGACACCAACTTTGGCGCCGACCTCACCATCATGGAGGAAGGCAGCGAATTCGTGGAGCGCTTTGCCCATGGCAAGGGCGAATTGCCGCTCATCACGAGCTGTTGCCCTTCGTGGACCGACTACATGGAGAAGTTTGCCCCGGACTTCATCCACAATTTCTCCACGGCCAAATCGCCGCACGCGATGGTGGGCGCGCTGACCAAAACCTATTATGCGGAAAAAATGGGTTTGGACCCGAAGGACATCTTCATGGTGTCCATCATGCCCTGTACCGCCAAGAAGTTTGAGATTCAGCGCAGCGCCGAAATGAGCAGCTCCGGCCAGCAGGACATTGACATTTCACTGACGACCCGCGAGTTGTGCCGGATGATCAAGAGTGCCGGGATTGATTTCCGCAACTTGCCGGAAGACGAGCGCGTGGATTCGCTGCTGGGCGAGTATTCCGGCGCGGGCACCATCTTTGGGGTGACCGGCGGCGTGATGGAAGCCGCCCTGCGCACCGCGCACTGGGCACTGACCAAGGAACGCCTGCCATCCATGGAATTGAAAGAAATCCGCGGGCTGGACGGGGTGAAGGAAGCCACGTTGCAGGTGGCCGGCAAAGAGGTGCGCGTGGCCGTGGCCCATTGCATGGGCAACATTGAGACGGTTTTGGACCGGGTACGCGCCGCGCGCGCGGCCGGCAAGGAAACGCCCTATCATTTCATTGAAGTAATGGCCTGCCGCGGCGGGTGCGTGGGCGGCGGTGGCCAGCCGTATGGCGCGACGGATAAAATCCGTCGGCAACGGGCGGCGGGAATCTATCGGGATGATGAAAAGAGCGCCCAGCGCTGTTCCCACGAAAACCCGATGATCCAGAAGCTATACGCCGATTACCTCGGCGCGCCGTTGAGCAAGAAATCCCACCAGCTCCTGCACACCCATTACCAACAGCGCAAAGTATATAAGCGCTGAACGCGGTGGGCGCTAGGCCCCGATGCCTTCGAAGAGGATGGTGGAGAGATAGCGTTCGCCTGCGTCAGGGAGGATGACCACGATGGTTTTGCCGGCAAAGGCTGGATCGTGCGCCAAACGGGCCGCAGCAACGACCGCTGCGCCACTGGAAATGCCGGAGAGAATCCCTTCTTCCTTGGCCAGGCGGCGCGCCATTTCCACTGATTCCGCTGCGTCCACCTGCTCCACGCGATCCACCAACGACAGATCCAACGTGTCGGGAATAAACCCTGCGCCGAGCCCTTGGATTTTATGCGGGCCGGGCTTTAGCTCCTGGCCGGCCAGGCGCTGCGTGATCACCGGGCTTTCCTTCGGTTCAACCGCCACCGAAACCAGCGCCTTGCCCTTGGTTTTCTTGAAGTAGCGGGAAACGCCGGTGATGGTGCCGCCGGTGCCGACGCCGGAAACCAGCACATCCATGTTGCCGTCCGTGTCATTCCAAATTTCCACTGCCGTGGTGCGTTCATGGATGTCCGGGTTGGCCGGATTGCGAAATTGCTGGGGCAGAAAATATTTTTGGGGTTCGGCGGCAGCCATGGCTTCCGCGCGCGCAATGGCGCCCTTCATGCCTTCGGCGCCGGGGGTCAGAATAAGATTGGCACCTAAAGCGGCCAAAACCCGACGGCGTTCCAAGCTCATGGTTTCGGGCATGGTGAGCGTCAGTTTGTAACCGCGCGCCGCGGCCACATAGGCGAGGGCGATCCCGGTGTTGCCGCTGGTGGGTTCAACGATTTCCACGCCGGGTTTCAGCACGCCGCGTTGTTCGGCATCCCAGATCATCGCCGCACCGATCCGGCACTTGACGGAGTAGGAGGGATTGCGCCCTTCCACTTTGGCCAAGACCGTTGCCGGCGCACCGGCCACAACTTTATTCAAACGAACCAACGGAGTGTTGCCGATGGATTCTGAATTGTCGCGATAGATTCTGCTCATGGGGCTCCTTTGTTTTTAATGTCTATAGAAATACTATATAAAATGTTAATGTCAAAAATATTTTTTGCGTAACTCTTGACAGTGGTGTGAAAATGACAGATAGTCCAGTCAGACGATGGATAATGTAGAGAAATAAAAATTAACCAAAAAACTCGACGGTCTGGGTTGGAAAACATACAAAAAGGACTTGCCCTCCCGTCCTGAAAAAGAATCTAAAAACAGCAGGAGATCAACATGAGCCAAGGACTTCACACCATTTCGTTACATGCCGGCCAAAAGGCGGACCCGACCACTGGGTCGCGCGCGGTGCCGATCTATCAAACCACATCCTACGTGTTCAAAAGCACGGAACACGCGGCCAACCTTTTTGCGTTAAAAGAATTCGGCAACATCTACACGCGGCTGATGAACCCAACAACGGATGTGTTCGAGCAGCGGGTGGCAGCCATCGAAGGCGGCACAGGCGCGTTGGCTGTGGCCTCTGGGCAAACGGCTATTACGTACGCGTTGTTGGCCATTACCCGGCTTGGCGATGAGATTGTGGCCGGCAACAATCTTTACGGCGGCACCTACCAGTTGCTGCACCACACCTTCCCGAAACTCGGCCGGACAACCAAGTTTGTGAACTCGCGCGATCCGGAAGCGTTCCGCCGTGCCATCACCGAGAAGACCCGCGCCATTTATGTGGAAACCATTGGCAACCCGAAACTGGATGTGCCCGATTTTGAGGCGCTGGCGAAGATTGCCCACGAGAACGGTATCCCGCTGGTGGTGGACAACACTATCGGCGTGGGGCTGGTGCGCCCGTTTGACCATGGGGCGGACATCATCGCCACCTCGGCCACTAAATATATTGGCGGACATGGCACCTCCGTGGGCGGGGTCATTGTGGATTCGGGCAAGTTCCGTTGGGACAATGGCAAGTTCCCGGAATTCACGGAGCCGGACCCGAGCTACCACGGCCTGAAATACTGGGACGCATTAGGGAATGTGCCCGGCATGGGCAACGTGGCGTTTATTTTGAAAATCCGCGTGACGTTGCTGCGCGATACCGGCGCGGCGCTGAGCCCGTTCAATGCCCACGAGTTTTTGCTGGGCTTGGAAACCCTGCCCTTGCGGCAACAGCGCCATTCAGAAAATGCGTTGGCTGTTGCCCGCTGGTTGAAACAGCATCCCGCCGTCAGTTGGGTGGCCTATCCGGGCCTCGCCGACGACCCCGGCCATGCCGTGGCCGCAAAATACTTGAAGAAAGGGTTTGGCGGCATGGTGGGCTTTGGCATCAAGGGCGGTTTGGAAGCCGGCAAAAAGTTCATCAACTCCGTCCAGATGCTCTCGCACTTGGCCAACATCGGTGATTCCAAGACGCTGGTGATTCACCCGGCTTCGACCACTCACCAGCAACTGACGGCCGAAGAGCAGCAGGCCACCGGAGTCACCGCAGACTACATCCGGCTGTCGGTGGGGCTTGAAGACGTGGCCGATATTCAGGCAGACATTGACCAAGCGCTGAAAAAAGCAGTGTCCTAAACGACGTCAGTGTCTGACGTTGACCCAACGGCGACCCGCCTCGTGCGAAGTCGCCGTTGTTTTTTGGTAGCCGGGCTGGGGGTGGGGAAAAGCTTTTCCGCCGCGGCAAACTGTGCGATAGTCCGGGCCATGAACACTGTCATCTCGGCCGCCATGATCCTGTGGATATTCGGCATGGTGATTTACCTCACCAAGGACATGTAGGATGTCCCGTTGTGCCGCAGCCCATTGCCAGAATCATCACGGACATTGCGCTGGATCGCGAGTTTGACTACCGCATTCCGGAGCAGCTGCTGGGGCGGGTGCAGGTGGGCAGCGTGGTGCAGATTCCCTTTGGCCGACGCCACGCCCGGGGGTTTGTCACCGGTCTGCGCGACACTTCGCCGTTTCCGGACTTGAAGGCCCTGCATGACGTGGTGGATGCCCCGCCGCTCTTCGATGAATCCATGCTCCGGCTGGCCCGTTGGCTGGCGGATTATTATGTTGCGCCGTTTGAGCAGGCCATCGCCGCCATTTTGCCTGCCCCCGTGCGGCGCGAGGGCGCCAAGTTCAAGGAACAACTCATTGTGCGCGCGCGGTCGGAGAGTGCGCCAACACCGGAAGAAGTCGCGGCGCTGGCAAAGCGAAGCCCCAAGCAAGCCGCGGCATGGCAAGAGTTGCTGCAGACGCCCGAGCAAACCGCCGCCGCATTGATGGCTGCCAGCGGCGTGGGCCTGCCGGGGCTCCGCGCGTTGGCAGCCAAAGGCTGGCTGACGCTCGAAAAAGGCGTGATCCGTCGCAATCCGCATGAACGCATGCAGGTGCTGCCCACGCACCCACCGCCGCTCATGGCGGAACAGACGGCCGCCTTGGCAGCCATCCATGAAGAAATGACCGCCGCCAAGCCACGCGTGGTGCTATTGCACGGCGTGACTGGCAGCGGCAAAACAGAAGTCTATCTGGCCGCCATCCAAGCGGCTTTGGATGCCGGCAAGGGGGCCATCGCGCTGGTGCCGGAGATTGCCCTGACCCCGCAAACCATGGAGCGTTTTCGGGGGCGCTTTGGCGAAACGGTCGCGGTCCTGCACAGCCATCTTTCGGATGGCGAGCGCCACGACGAATGGCGCCGGATTGCTGCCGGGCAGGCGCGCGTGGTAGTTGGCGCGCGCAGCGCTTTGTTCGCGCCGGTGCGACCGCTGGGGCTGGTGGTGGTGGATGAAGAACACGAACCGGCCTACAAGCAGGACGAGGCCCCCCGCTATAACGCGCGCGATGTCGCTGTGATGCGCGGCCATTTGGAGGGCTGCGCGGTGGTACTGGGCAGCGCCACGCCGTCGCTGGAATCCTACCGCCACGCCCGCGCGGGCAAATATCGGCTGGTCAACATGACGCAGCGCGTGGATGAACAAGTCATGCCCATGGTGCGCGTGGTGGATATGCGCTTGGAGACCGAAAAGGCCGGCGGTGCGCACCTGATCTCGCAAGACTTGATCGAAGCCGTCCGCCAGCGCCTCGATCAAGGCGAACAGACGATCCTGTTTCTGAATCGGCGCGGCTATGCCACCACGGTCATGTGCCCGCTGTGCGGGCATACGGAAACCTGCCCCGATTGCAGCGTCAAAATGACGTACCACAAAGAGGCCGAGTTCCTGCTGTGCCATGTGTGCGGCCACACCAGCCCGGTGCCCGCGCGCTGCAGCGCGCCCCAATGCGGCGCGCCCAACATCAAGATGGCGGGCGTCGGCACACAACGCGTCGAGGCCGCCGTCCGCAAGATATTCCCGCGGGCGCGGGTGGCGCGGATGGACTCCGATGCAACCGGTGCCAAAGATTCCCACGCGCAAATTTTGGGCAAATTCCGGCGCGGCGACATTGATATTCTGATTGGCACACAGATGATCGCCAAAGGCTTGGACTTTCCAAACGTCACGCTGGTGGGCGTGATTCACGCCGACTTAAGTTTGCAGATGCCGGATTTCCGGGCCGCGGAGCGCACCTTCCAACTCTTGACGCAGGTGGCGGGACGGGCAGGGCGGGGGGATGTGCCCGGCGAAGTGCTGATCCAGACCTACACCCCGTTCCACCCCGCGGTGCAGGCGTCGCGCCGGGCCGATTACACCACTTTTTACGATCAGGAAATTGAACTGCGCCGCGAGTTGAACTATCCACCCTTCAGCCGCCTGACCACGGTATTGTTCCGCGGTCTGGAGGAGGCTAACGTGAATACCGCCGCCAAAGACTTCGCCGAGCGGCTCCAAAAACTATTACCGGCGGGTGTCCGGCTGCTGGGGCCCAATCCAGCGCCGCTGGCGCGCGCCAAAAAGCAGTACCGTACGCACTTCCTGTTGTTCGGGCGCAACACCCGCGACTATATCCCAGCCCTGCGTGAAATTTTGACCTCTTTCAAACCGCCCAAGGGAGTGGCCATTGCCATCAATGTGGACGCACTGTCCATTATGTAGCAAAATCCCTCCCCGGACTGGGCAAGCGAGCCGCCGGGTTGTACACTGGCGCCGATGGAACAAGGAGCAGCCACATGACGGACTTTGAAAAAATGGGCGTGTTTTATTTGGGCCGGGTGTTTGATCCCGCCATGCAGCAAACCACGGCTGAACCGCTGCTATACGATGCCAAAGACCTGACCACGCACGCGGTTTGCCTCGGCATGACCGGCTCCGGCAAAACCGGGCTGGGCATCGGCTTGCTGGAAGAAGCCGCCATTGATGGCATCCCGGTCATTGTCATTGATCCCAAAGGCGATCTTGGCAACCTGCTGCTCACGTTCCCCAATTTGTCGCCCGCCGACTTTGAACCATGGGTGGATGAGGGCGAAGCCGCCCGCGAGCAGATTAGCGTGAGTGAGTTGGCCGCCAAAACGGCAGCCAAATGGGCGAAAGGCTTGGCTGTGTGGGGGCAGGACGGCGCGCGCATTGCCCGGCTGAAAGCCGCCGCGGAATTCGCCATTTATACGCCCGGCTCGCGCATCGGCTTGCCGCTATCCATTTTATCTTCACTGGATGCACCGCCACCGGAATTGCTCAATGACACCACCGCCATGCGCGACCGTGTCACCACGGCGGTTTCAGGACTGCTTGCGCTGGCCGGGGTAAATGCCGATCCGGTGCAATCCCGCGAACACATCCTGCTGACGACACTGGTGGACCGCGAATGGCGCAGCGGGCGCAATTTGGATTTGGCGGCGTTGATCCAAGCCGTGCAGGAGCCCGGCTTGGAACGGGTTGGCGTTTTGCCGTTGGAATCTTTTTTCCCGGCCAAAGACCGTTTTGCCCTCGCCATGCGCCTCAACAATTTGGCCGCATCGCCGGGCTTTGCGGCCATGGCCGATGGCGAACCGCTGGATATCCAGCGCTTGCTCTACACTCCCGATGGCCGCCCGCGAATATCCATCCTGTCCATCGCGCATCTCGCCGATAGCGAACGAATGTTTTTCGTGACCATCCTGCTCAACGAAGTTTTGGCGTGGACGCGGCGGCAAACCGGCACCTCCACGCTGCGTGCGCTGCTGTATATGGACGAAATCTTTGGCTACTTCCCCCCCACCAGCAATCCGCCCGCCAAGGCCCCCATGCTCACGCTGCTCAAGCAAGCCCGCGCATTCGGGCTGGGCATCGTGCTGGCCACGCAGAATCCCGTGGACTTGGATTACCGCGGCCTTGCCAACACCGGCACGTGGCTCATTGGCCGCCTGCAAACCGAGCGCGACAAAATGCGCGTCATTGAAGGACTGACCAGCGCCACTGCCGGCGAGGGCTTGGATCGTGCCACGCTGGACCGGCTGATGGCCAATCTCGGCAGCCGGATTTTCCTGATGCGGAATGTTCACGATGACGCGCCGGTGCTGTTTGAGACGCGCTGGTGCCTGTCGTACCTGCGGGGGCCATTGGCGCCCGCGCAGATCAGCAAACTGATGCCCCAGCAGCAAAGTGCACCGCCCGCCGCGCCGAGCGTTGTGCCCGCGGTCGCGCCCGCCGCGCCAGTCGCCATGCCTGCCGCGCCCGCCCCCGCGCCCAAAACCGTCCTCGCCGCCAGCATCCCGCAGCGTTATTGGCCGGCCACCCAAGCGCCGGCCGGCGCGGCCATCACGTACCGCCCGGCGCTCATGGCCAGCGCCCGCATCCACTTTGCCGATCTGAAATACGGCCTCGATTCGTGGGAAACGGTCCGCCATCTCGTCTGGACCGATCCAAAGCACGGCCACCTGGTGTGGACCGCAGTCAGCAACGCCCCCGCCGGTGATGACCGCGACCCGTTACCCGGCGCAGCGCATGAGAACGTTCCCACGGACCTTGCCGACCCCAAGCGCTATGCCCAGCACGAAAAAGATTACAAAGCATTTCTTGCGGAGGCTTTCGCTCGCGAGCTGTTCACGTTGCCAGAACATAAACTGACCTCGCAGCCGGGCGAAACCGAAGGCGACTTTCGCATTCGAGCCAATCAGCTTCTGCGCGAAAAGCGCGATGAGGCCATGCAAAAAATGCGCCAGAAATATGCCCAGAAACTGACGACGCTTGCGGAGCGTGAACGCCGCGCGGTGGCCAAGCTGGAAAACGAAAAAGCGCAGCTCTCGCGGCAACGCATGGGCACCATGGTCAATTTTGGCGCGGCGGCGCTCTCGGTGCTGTTGGGCCGACGCATGGGCGGGGTGGGGCGGGCCACCAGCGGCATCAATTCCATGAGCCGCACCAGCAAGGAGAAACTGGATGTTGCCCAAGCCGGCGAAACGCTGGAGGCCATCCGCCAGCAGCGCGCCGCATTGGAAGCCGAGCTGGAGCAGGAAATGGCGGCCACGGGTGCGGCGTTCGATCCAGCCAACCTGAAAGTGTCCACCGTCCGCGTTGCCCCGCGACGCGCGGATACCAGCATCCAGCAAATTGGTCTCGCGTGGATTCCCTGCGTGGCCGATGTCTCCGGCACCCTTCGCCCGGCCATCGCGTTGTGAGCCACGGATAACTTCACCGCTGGCCGTTTGTCGCCACTGCCAACGGCGCGCGCGGCGATGTTGTGGTTTTCGTTTGAGTGCAAACTGTGGTACTTTAATCAAATGCTCAGAAGGTTCCGAGTCATTGGATTAATGCTGGCGGTGCTGGCGGCGGCAGTTTTGCCGGGCGCGGCCAGTCTGTTTCAAATTGATGTGGATCCGTTTTACGCGGATACGCTGCTCAAGGGCAAATTCGGCGATGTGCCGGTATATTTCTTTTTGGGGCCGTCGCCCACCATGGAAAAAGCGGTGGTGGCGTTCATCGGCGCGGCGACGCAGACGCTGGATGTCTGCGTATATGACCTGAATCTGCCGGAGTTTGCGCAGGCGCTCTTGGATGCCCGCGCGCGCGGGGTCAAGGTGCGGGTGATTGTGGCCCAGGAAAACGCGGAGAAGGCCTACGCCATTTCCGGGCAACTGGCGCAGATGGAAAAGCTGGGCATGCTGACGCTGGCGCACAACCGCTCAGGCCTGATGCACAACAAATTCATGGTGGCCGATAAACGGCTGGTCTGGACCGGATCCTACAACCTCACGCGCAACTGTTCGCGGTTCAACGACAACCACGCCATCGTGCTGGAAAGCAAGGAGCTGGCCGAAAACTATTCGCTGGAGTGGCTCGAAATTTTTGAAAAGCGCCACGGCAAGCGCTTCGCATATCCCACGCCGCACCCCGAAGTGAATGTCGGCGGGGTATTGATCCACAACTATTTCACGCCCGAAGACGACACCCGCGGGGGCATCGTGGCGGAGATGGACAAGGCCACCAACGAGATTGCCATCCTGGCGTTTTCGTTCACGGATGCCGCGATGACTGAAGCGGTCAAGCGCGCGATCGGCCGCGGGGTGCGCACCATTATAGTGCTCGATTCCGGCATGGCCACTCACCCCAGCGCCAACACCAGGCAACTGGAGGCCATGGGGGCCAACGTCCGGATGTCACCGGGGGTTCTCCTGCATCACAAAGTCATTGTGATTGACCGGCAGACCGTCGTGCTCGGCTCCGCCAACTTCTCGCAGGCGGCGTTTGACAAAAACGATGAAAACGTCCTGATCGTCAAAGCGCCCAATTTTGCCCAAGCCATGCTGCGCGAGGCCATGCGCTGTTGGCGGGCGGAGCCCTACTGGATCACCAAATGGCGCACGCAGCTCCCGGCCAGCCCATGATTCGCGCGGCGGGAAACGCCAAATCTTTCGTTGAGGAATCCGCGCCGGGGCAGTAGATTGCCCATTCCACAACAACCCAAACGGAGCCCGTGATGCGCATCAAAGAATTTCTGAACCACAACCTGCTGCTGGTGGATGGGGCCATGGGTACGCAAATCCAGAATCGCAATCCGGGCGCGGCGGCCTGGGGCGCCTATGAGGGCTGCAACGAGTGGCTGAATCTGTCCGCGCCGGAAATCATCCGTGACATCCACGCGGCCTATTTTGCGGCGGGTTGCGATGCAGTGGAAACCAACAGTTTTGGCGCGTCGCCGCTGACGTTGGGAGAATATCAATTGACTGCCCGCGCGCGGGAGATCGCCCGCGCCGCCGCGCAAATTGCCCGCGGTGCCGCGAATGAGGCAGCGCAACAGAGCGGCCGCCCGCGCTATGTGCTGGGCTCCGTCGGTCCCGGCACCAAGCTGGTGACGCTCGGCCAGGTGACCTACGACGAACTCTACGGCGGCTACCAAGAGCAAATGACCGGCCTGTTGGAGGGCGGGGCGGATGGGCTGATCATTGAAACCTGCCAGGACTTGCTGCAAATCAAGGCGGCGGTGGCAGCGGCCCAAAAAGTGATGGGCGCCAACACCGACAAATTACTTTACGTTTCCGTGACGGTGGAAACCACGGGCACGCTACTAGTGGGGTCGTCCATCGGAGCGGTCATGGCCGCCCTGGAACCATATCCGATTGATGTGTTGGGATTGAATTGCGCCACCGGGCCGGAAGCCATGGAGCGCCACTTGGAGGCCATCGCCCGGCAATGGCGCGGTGGCCTGGGGTGCATGCCCAATGCCGGCCTGCCCACGCTGCAAGAGGGGCGCGTGCATTATCCGCTGGGCGCGGCCGACTTCGCGCGGATATTTGCGCCGATGGTGCAACGGCTGGGGCTCAACGTAGCTGGCGGTTGCTGCGGCACGACCCCGGAACACATCCGTGAATTGCGCCGCGCGCTTGGCGCCGCGCCCGCGCCCGCGCCACGCGACGTTCAACCGCCAGAGCAGGTGGCCAGCCTGTTCGCGCCGATGGACCTCACCCAAAACCCGCCGCCGATGTACGTGGGTGAGCGCGCCAATGCCACCGGCTCCAAAAAGTTCCGCGAAGCCCTGCTGGCCGAAAAGCTCGACACCGCATTCGATTTGCTGGTGGAGCAGGATGAAGGCGTGGCGCACGTTCTGGATTTGAGCGTGGCCTATGCCGGGCGCAACGAAACCGCCGACATGACCGCGCTGGTGGCGCGGGCCGCCCGCGAGTGCCGGCTGCCGATCATGGTGGATAGCACGCAGTTGGACGTGGTGGAAGCCGCGCTGAAATTGCACGGCGGGCGAATGTTGATCAATTCCATCAACTTTGAATCCGGCGAAGAAAAAGCGGAAAAACTCGTGGCGCTGGCCAAGCAATTCGGCGCTGGGCTGGTGGCCCTGACCATTGACGAAGTGGGCATGGGCATGACCGCCGACCGTAAGGTGGAAATCGCGCGCCGGCTGGTGGACTTTTGTGTTCAGCGCGGAATGCGCCCCGGCGATTTGCTCATTGACCCGCTAACCTTCACCATCGGCAGCGGTGACCCCGCGCTGAAAACCGCCGCCGTGGAGACCATCGAAGCCATCCGCCGCATCAAGCAGGAAATCCCCGGGGTGCGCACGCTGCTGGGGCTCTCGAACATTTCGTTCGGCTTGAAACCGGCCGCGCGCAAAGTGCTCAACACGGTTTTCCTGGACCGCTGCGTCAAGGCCGGCATGGATGCGTGCATCATCAATACTTCCGCCTTGGTGGCGCTGACGGACCTGGCACCCGCCGCGGTGACCCTCGCCGAGCGCCTGCTGGACAACGATGCCGCGCAAGGCGACCCGCTCGAGGTCTATATCCAGCACTTCGAGACCACCAGCCCGGAAGAGGAAGCCGCCGCGGAGGCCGCGCTACAAACTCCCGCCGAACAGGTGCAGGCCGCACTGGTCAAAGGCAAGGCCGCGCTACTAGCCGATTCCGTTCCAGCCCTGCTGGCGGAAATGGCCGCGGAAGATGTGCTGAACAACCACCTGATCCCCGGCATGAAGGAAGTGGGCCGCCTGTTCAACGACGGCATCCTCCAGTTGCCGTTTGTGCTGAAGTCAGCCGAGGTCATGAAGAAGGCTGTGGACATGATCAAGCCTTTCCTGAAGGCGGGCGAGGCCAAAGCCGCCGGCACCCTCGTCATTGGCACCGTCGCGGGCGACGTCCACGACATCGGCAAAAACCTGGTGGATATCATCCTCTCGAACAACGGCTACAAAGTGGTGAACCTGGGCGTCAAGGTTTCCATCGAGCGAATGTTGGAAGTCGTGCGTGAAACCAAGGCGGACATGCTGGGCATGAGCGGCCTGCTCGTCAAATCGGTGCAGGTCATGCGCGATAACCTCAAGGCAATGGAAGCCGCCGGGCTGAACATCCCGGTACTGCTGGGCGGCGCGGCGCTCACGGAAAACTTCGTGATCAATGACTGCCAGCCCGCTTATTCCGGGCCGGTGCGCTACTGCAAGGATGCGTTCGACAGCATCACCGCCTTCCGCGAGCTGGAAGAAACCGGCCGCCTCGCGCCCACACCCCCGCCCAAGGCCTAGCGACAGCCGGTTTTCCACAGTGTGGAAAACGTATTTCCACACTGTGGAAAATTCAGCGACATGAAGTTCCACAGCGTGGAAACGCTTCTGGGCCTATTCCCAGTCCACCCCGACGCGATAAAACTCCATCCGGTTGGTTCCATTGTTCGTATAGCTGTTTACCGGTGGCGTTGCGGCAATGGTATCCTCCACAACCGGCCAAAGCTCCGATTCCAGATTCATGCTGCCCATCAGCGTATACACCCGCCCCGCCGCGCTCGGCCACGACACAACGAAGCCTCCGTCTTCTCCCGCCCCCCCCCCAACCGCCGCCTCGAACACCGATTCAGCATCCGTCGGATCCGTTCCCGCCAGATATTCAGCCGAATTGATCATGCCATCACCGTCGGAATCTCCCCCGGCAACTGCATTGGTCGGCCCTCCGAAATGCTCCACCTCCCACCAGTTCGGCAGCCCGTCGCCATCGTTATCATTCAGCACCGTAACTTCCCACACCGCGGATGTCGCGCCTGCCCACACGCCGTCCACTACCTCAACCGCGACAGTATGCACGCCAGCATCGCCGAGCGCGGTCACATGCGCATATTCATCCGCATCGCTCCCCACCGAAACCCCATCCCAGGTCCACGCATATGACATCGTCCCGCTGTTCGGGTTCGACGCCACCACGCTGAATACATTCGTCTCCAATTCGCCGATCGCCACGACATCACTTGCGGGCGACTTCGCCAAAATCTCCACCGGATCCGGCGCCGCCTCAATTTCCAGATCAAAGCGTTTGTATGCCACTGACCCCTTTTCGTCCGCCACGCCAATCGTGAACGCATAATGCCCCACCTCTGTTGGCGTTCCCGTGATTTCTCCCTCCCGCGAAATCGAAAGCCCTGCCGGTAAATCACCCGACAGTTCAATCGCCAGCGCAACCATTTCTCCGCCCTGGATGGCCACTGCATTCGACAAGCTGCTCGCGCCACTCACCTCGCCATTTCCATCATATCCCCACGCGGCAACCGTCCCGTCCGAGCGTAACGCGTAACTGGAAAGCCACCCCGCATTCACCGCCACCACATCGGTCAGGTTTGCAGGAACGTCTGTTTGGCCATCACCATTCGCCCCCCACGCCATTACCGTGCCATCCGATTTCAATGCAACTGCGTGACGACCGGCAGACAATGACACAATATCCGTCGCGTTCGTTGCGCCGCTCTTAACTCCGTCCGGATCGGTGCCCCATCCCTCTACCGTGCCGTTCCAATACAACGCAAACGAAGTGGCGGGTAACGCTCCCGTTTTTGCCGCAACCACCGCCTTCACTCCCGTGGCATTCGTGATGTCGCCTATACTGGGTGCATGTCCCCACCCGGCAACCGTGCCGTCTTCTTTCAGAGCAAGCGTCTGGTAGTCCCCAGCAGAAAGCTGAACCACACTTGACAACCCCACAGGAACAGGAAGACGTCCGTCTGTTGACCGTCCCCAGCCGATTACCGTGCCGTCCGCCATCAGCGCCACGCTATGATAGGCACCCGCAGAAATGCCGATCGCATTGGTCGCTGCAATCGGGACATTCGTAATATTATTGCCGGCAAAGCCGTTCCATCCCCATGCCAGCACTTGCCCATCCCAGCGGATCGCCAGCGCATGCGATGCCAGCGAAGAAATCGCCACAATATCCGTCAGCGAATTACCGACTGTCACATAGCCATAATTGTTATTACCCCACGCTACGCCCTTCGGCCGTCCCCAGCGATAGCCCTCTTCCCCGCCCGATGCTTCCAACGTCGCGCTATACATCACGCCCTTCCCCGCAACCGGCAAACTCACTGTCTCAATCTCAATCACAAGCCGTAGCTGAATCGTTGATTCCTTCTGAATATTGTAATCACTCAGCGTCCGCCCGTTATCGAGTTCCCAACCCGCAAAGAACAATCTTTGGCGCTCTGGCGGATACCCCCAATTGTCCTCAATCTTGGCCTTCACGTTCTCAATCGTGTCGTTTGCCTCGACCTCCAGCGCAGTCGTTGTCCCGGACAAGTCCTCAACGAAAATCTGCATACCCCACGCCCCTTGCACCCACATCATGGCCCCCACTGATAGAACCGTCAAAAAAGCACGCATCCTTCACCTTCCTTTGTACAAGCCAAAAGCCTACAACGCGGTTGTTTCACCGTCCCACTACCTTGCGCACGACATCCCGCCGGTCACAAAACAGAACTCGCGAAAAATATACGACCCACTATTTCCCCTCGCAAAATATTCACGGAAATAATTCGCTATAGTTTTCCACGCTGTGGAAAAAATATTTCCATAGTGTGGAAAAATTCGGTCCGCAGCGCGGATATTTTTCCTCGCAATGGAACAACGGCTCGTCGCGGATTCGTGTGGGTGGGGGTCATAGCTTTTCGAGCGCACACGTGAGAATTTTTAGCCGCAGGTACTCTTCGTCACGCAGTCCGTAGGCGCGTTTCTGGATGGCACGAATTTTGTTGTTGAAGCCCTCGACGAAGCCCAGCGGCACCTTGTTTTCAGGCCGGCAGTAGGCTGCGATTCCATCCCAATGTTTATCGACCATGCGGGCGAACTTCTCGTAGGGCTTCAGGCGTTGCCCACTTGAGCGCGGCCTTCCAGTTCTCGAAGAAGCGCCGCGCCCACCCCTCAGTCTTGTAGTTCCACAACTGCCCGAAGGATTCCTTCAGCAGATACGCGGCGTTCAGGCGTTTGTTCGCGGCCAACAGCTTGTTCAGGGCCTTGCGTCCGTTGAGGGTCAAGTTCGCCCGGTTGGACAATAGCGTGTACTTCTGCCCCTTGATGAACGACCGGTCCCGCCCCGCCAACTGAGCGTATTCCTGCTTGCGTACCTCGTCGAGTGCCTCGCCAAGGCAGGAGACCACGTGGAACTTGTCGTAGAGGATGGCGGCCTGCGGCGCGTTCCGCCGTGTGGAGTTCTCGAACGCCCGCCACATATCCATGACGACCAGTCGCACGCGCGCCGTTTGCCGCCCACCCAGCCAGGCCCAGAAGGCATCTAGGCTCGCCTCCGAACGATCGACGCCGCCGAACCAGATTGCCCGGCGGCGAATGAGGTCGGTAGCTACCAAGCGATAAGTGAAGCCCCGCCGGATGGCGATCTCATCGATGCCGATAACGGCTGGGGCCGGTTTCGGCGTACGACGGAGTTGCTCTTGCATGTAGCGCTTGTCGAGTTCCTTGTCCGCGTGCCAGTCAAGATGTAGCTCTGCGGCAACGTCTTTGATGCTCATGGTCCGGCACTTGCGCCCGACATGGCGGTAGAACCGCTTCCAGTCGAGCTGCTCCGTCTTCACCTTGCCGCACTTCCGACACCGCACCCGACGGACCTCCACCTCCAGATAAATCCGGACATCCCCACAGGACAAATCCCGGATGTGCCGCGTCCGCTTGTCATAATAGCCGTGGGCGACTGTCCCGCATTGGCCACAGCGACTTTTTTTGAGTCCGCACGAGCGCCACCACCTGCGCCAACGGATCCCCGAACACCCCCTTAAGGCGCGCGCGAGGTCGGCAGCCAGGAAAGCGGTACTCGTCCAGCAAGGTCTTCTTTTGTTTCATGCCACCCCATGTATCGGTTTCCCACGCCGGGGCAAAGCACGTTTCAGTCCCGTCAGCATTGAACAAAACCGTTGCCTGGGCCTGACCCCCGCCCACACAAATCCGCGAAGAGCCGTTGTTCCATTGCGTGGAAAAATATCCGTGCCGCACCCCGGATTTTTCCACAGCGTGAAAAACCTTCGATCCCTTTCAACGCAAACGCCGCAAACGCCGCAAACGCCGCAACCGACCCAAGAACCAGCAGGAAAACAAGAAACCCAAGAACTCAGGAAAAAGCAGAAAGGTGAGAAGGCACCTTACTGAAAAGTTCCTTTCCTGTTTTCCTGATTATCCTGTGTTCATGCTCAGTTTTATTTCCTCCTTCTCTTGCGTCTCTTGTATCTTTTGCGTCTCTTGCGTTAACGGCCTTTGGCTGTTCGGCTGTTCCCCTGAGCCCCGAACCCTGAACCTTTCCCCCCCCTTCTTGTTTTCCTGATAATCCTGCGTTCCTGTTTGCTTTTATTTCCGCCTTCTTTTGCGCCTTTTGCATCTTTCGCGTCTCTTGCGTTGTGGTTTTATGGTTTTCCGGGCTCCTGTTTTTTTACCGCCGTCAAAAACCTGTTGCGTGCCGATATATACAGGTGTATATATCGGGGCATGAAGTTGCATGTGCGGATTGCGTTGGCCACGGCGCGGGATGAAGAGTTCTGCGGCGCGGGGGTGCTGGAGTTGCTGGCGGGAATTGCGCGGCATGGCTCGATTCAGCAGGCGGCGCGGGACATGGGGCTCTCTTATGTGAAAGCCCTGCGCATCCTGAACCAAACGGAAAAAGAACTGGGGCTGGCGCTGCTGGAACGGCGCAAGGGGGGGGCGCAACGCGGCAGCACCGCCTTGACCCCGACCGCGCGTCGGTTTGTCCGCGACTTTACCCGCCTGCGCGCCACCATCCAGAAGTCGGCGCAACAGGCGTTCCGGCCATTTCGGCGAGTTTACGAACGCAAAAAGGAGACACGATGAAGGCATATCCAATTGGACTAATCATGGGGGTGTTGCTGGGGGGGGCGCTGGCGGTGAACGGCCAAGGCACCTCCGGCCAATCGGTGGTGTCGCTGGGCGAAGTGGTGGTGATGGGCATGACCGAGCCGGCGGGCGTCGGCACCGCCACCGAAGTGCAAGGTGATCAGGCCGAGTTGCAGAACCGTCGCGACTTGGCCGGCGCGTTGGCGTTGGCGCCGGGGGTGACGTTGACCCGCGTGGGCGGGCGTAACGAAATCATGGCGTCGGTGCGCGGTTTCGATACACGGCAAGTGCCGCTGTTCATTGACGGCATCCCCATTTATGTGCCCTACGACGGCAATGTGGACATGGGCCGGTTGGATGTGTTCAGCGCTTCGGAGTTAACGCTGGCCAAAGGGTATAGCTCCGTGCTGTACGGACCCAATGCGCTGGGCGGCGCGATCAATGTGTTGAGCCGCCGGCCCTCCCAGCCGGAAGAGTTGGATGTGCGGGCCGGCGCCACCAGCGGCAAGGGGTGGGAGAGCGCCGTGCGGGCCGGGCTGCTTCGGCAGAATGGCTACGCCTTGGCGGGCGTGTCGTGGCGCGAACGGGATTATTTCCGGCTGTCGGATGACTTCAAACCGGTGGCAACTGAAAACGGCGGCGCGCGCGAAAACTCGGACAGCCGTGACATCCAAATCATGGCCAAGGCGGGCTGGACCCCGGGCGGGGGTGAGGATGAGCTGGCAGTTGGCTTTGTCCGGCAGGATAGTGAAAAAGGGTTGCCGCCCTATGCCGGGCACGACCCGCGCGTGCTTCCGCGTTATTGGCGCTACACGGATTGGATCAAAAACAGCGTCTATGCCGTCGGGCACAAAACGATTGGCCAAACGGGCTACCTCAAGCCGCGGATCTATTACGACACCTACGAAAACACCGTGAAGGCGTTTGACGACGATACCTACACCACGCAGACCAAGCGTTCCTCGTGGACGAGCGTTTATGACGACTATTCGTTTGGCGGTTCGCTGGAGGGGGGCGGACAGATTGGCGAGCGGCATCAGTTGGGTGTGGCCGCACACTACAAGCAGGATGTTCACCGCGAACACAACCTGGGCGACCCTTGGAATACCATCAAGGATGAAACATGGGCCCTGGCGGGCGAGGATCATATCTCGCTGACGGAATGGCTGTCGCTGTCGGCCGGACTGGGTGTGGAAGGCCGGCACAGCCTGAAGGCGCGGGATGCCGAAACTGGCGATGCGTTCCCACACAACGACAATCTTGCGGTGAACCCGCAGGCGGGCTTGTTCTGGGCTGTGACGGGGGGCGTCGTCCGGGCCACGATCGCCCACAAGACCCGGTTCCCGACGTTGAAAGACCGCTATTCATACCGCTTGGGCACGGCGCTGCCCAATCCGGATTTGGACCCGGAGCGCGCGCTGCATTACGAAGTGGGCTATGACGGACGGGTAGCCGAGCGGGTGCGTGGCCGAGCCAGTATTTTTTATAGTCGGCTGGATGACACCATCCAGCGCGTGAATCATGTGGCGCAGGATGAGGAAGGGGCGTGGCTGTACCAGTTGCAGAATGTCGGCAAGGCGGAACAGGTTGGCGCGGAAATCGGCGCAACCTGGCAAGTGGTGGATGGCCTCGCCGGCGGCGTGGATTATCTCTATATGCACCGCAAAAACTTGGACCAATCCGACCTCAAACCGGCGGACATTCCTGAGCATACTGCCAAGTTCCATCTGGAATGGGCTGCGTTTTCCCGGCTGACGCTGGTGCCGTCCGTGGAGTATTCTTCTTCGCACTATTCGCTGAGCAACAGCACAAAGGTGGACGGTTACTGGCTGTGCCATCTGGATGCGCGCCTGAAGCTGACGCACGGCGTCGAACTCTATGCCGGCATCCACAATCTGCTGGATGAAAACTACGAATTGGACGAAGGCTATCCCGAAGAAGGCCGCAACTTTTATGTCGGCGCGCAGTATCGTTTTTGATGGCTGCACATTTCAGCCGGAGGGTGTACTTTTGATGACCTGATCATGCCTCAAAAGAGAAAAAGAAGTGCTGCGTCGGCTGCGGATCCGATCATGGCGGTTGATTTTGCCGGGATGTACCGGGAGCAGTGTCGGCGCTCCGGCTACGGCCAGAAATCGAGCCGGCACTGGGATCAACGCGCCGCATCGCGTGACAAGCGCGCACCGGACGGCATCTATACCGAGGCGTGTCTCTCGCGCATGGACTTCACCGGGGTGCAGACGGTTTTGGACATCGGCTGCGGCACGGGCAATCTGGCCATCCCATTGGCCCGGCGCGTGCGCCACGTTCACGCGCTGGATTTTTCGCCCGAAATGCTGGCGCATCTGCAAGCCCACCGCCGGCAGGCGGGCATCAAAAATCTCACCGTGCACCAGTTGTCTTGGGCGGATTCATGGCGCGGGGTGCCGCGCGTGGATTTAGCGCTGTGCTCCCGGGCACTGGGGGTGGCGGATTTGCGCGCGGCGCTCACCAAAATGACACGGTACGCGCGCCGCCGGTGCTACGCCATCACGCATGTGGGTGGCAGCTTTCTCGGCCCGGATATTTTGGCGCGGCTGGGCCGATCCATTGTGCCGCGCCCGGACTACATTTACGCGGTGAACATTCTCTACCAAATGGGACTGCGGGCCACCGTGGATTTCCTGCAAACGACCGCCCGAATGCCGTATGCCACGCCGGAGGCGTTTCTGGATTCCGTGCGCTGGCGGATTGGCGACTTGCAGCCGCGAGAAATCACACGCCTGAAACAGATGTACCGCCAACTGCCGGTACAGGCGGACGGCCAGCGGGTGTATCAGCATCATTTTACTTGGGCGATGCTGGGGTGGGAAACAACACCGGCATGAAGCCCACGGCATGGGCGGGATTGGATCGCGCACAGGCGGTGGAGCGGCTCACCGCGCTGTGGGCGCTGAACGAGGCGGGTCTCGGGGGGCTGATTCATGCCCTGCGCGTGCCGTTCACAGGCGTGGTGGTTGGCTCCACGGCGGTGGTGTTGATAACGCTGATTGCCTTTTTTGCGGAGCATAAGGCCCGCGCTTTGATCAAGGCCATGACGGTGGTGTTGCTGGTGAAAGCAGCCGCCAGTCCGCACACGCCGCTACCGGCCTATATTTCGGTGGCCTTCCAAGGGGTGGCGGCAGCGCTGGTATTCGGTGTGCTGCCCTCCATCCGGCTCGGCGCACTGCTGCTGGGGCTGCTGGCGCTGTGGCAGGGCGCGGTGCAAAAGCTGATTGTGATGAGCGTGCTCTACGGCCGTTCGCTGTGGGAGTCCGTGGATGCAGTCGGGCATTGGATTTTGAACAAAATGGGGCAAGGGGGAGGCGACCTATCGCCAACCGGTTGGTTTGTATTTTTTTATTTGGGTTATTACACCGTGGCGGGGCTGATCACCGGATGGCTGGCCGGTGTGGTGCCGCGGGAAATTACGGAGTTGCTCAAACAGCCGCCGCCGGAAAAACCGATGGATTTGCCGCCAACGCCTTTACCGCTGACTTCGCGCAAACGGTGGTGGCGGCGCACGCCATTCCGTGCCGGTCTCTTGTTGCTGATCTTGTTGGCGGTACTGGTCTGGGCGTCGCCGGGCGACACCGGCTGGCATCGCGGTCTTAAGGTTTTTCTACGTGCCAGCGTAGTGCTGTTGGTCTGGATGGGGCTGGTGCGCCCGCTGGGGGCCGCGCTGTTTCGGCGTTTTCGACAGCATGAACAAACCCGTTATGGCGCGGATGCGGCACGGATCATGGAACAATTCCCGGTGTTAAAACAAAATGCGGCGGTAGCATGGCAGGCCAGCAAAGGGGCAAAAGGGTTTCGCCGCTGGCAACGGTTTCTGGTGGAATGGATTGTCCGCGGGCTGGCGTGAGGCGGGCGGTCAGGCAATGGCCGTGTAGCCCAGCGAAACCTTCCTACTGTGAACGGCTGGAAGGTCTGCGACCGTTCCAGCCCTACAATCCAACCCGGATGTTTTTGTAGGGCGGGAATGGTTAAGGAACGAAACCTTCCCGCCGCAAAAACGGCTGGAAGGTCTGCGACCATTCCAGCCCTACAATCCAACCACAACGAGTTACCACACGAATTTCGGGGCGCGCGCAACTCAGGGCGCGCGGTCAGGCAATGGCCGCATAGCCCAACGCAAAAGCGCGCAAGTTGACGTCCAGCAATTGGGCCGGGATACGTTCGCGCATGGCGGCCTGCCAGTGGTCTTCGCCAAATGGGACGAGCTTGGCCAGCGCACCCATCACCACGACGTTCGCTGTGCGCAGATTCCCTGCTTGCACGGCCAGCTCGTTGGCGGCCAGCAGGATCAAGCCGGGGTAGGCGGCAAGCCGCTCATCCACATTTTGCGCAGCGGGTTGCAAGCCGCTGGATACCGTGACCGGAATGCGGTCCATGTTGTTGACCAGAATCTTGGCGCCCGGACGGGCCAGATGAGCCCAGCGCAGGGCTTCCAGCCGCTCAAATGAAACGAGAATATCCGTCTCCCCGGTGGGAATGATGGGCGAATGGACGCGTGTGCCAAACCGGACTTGGCTGATCACGGAACCGCCGCGCTGCGACATGCCATGGACTTCCGATTTTTTTACATCATAGCCCGCGTGCATCGCGGCCATGGCCAGAATGTCGGACGTCAGCAAAATGCCCTGCCCGCCGACGCCCACCAGCGTGACGTTGAACAACTTGTCGGGAAATGTGGAAGAGGTCATGGCGAGTCCTTTATTTGACCGGGGAGATGGCGCCAAACTTGCAAACCTGCGCGCAGAGGTTGCAGCCGGTGCAGAACTGGGGGTCAATCTTGGCTTTGAACAAGCGCCCGTTGGCATCCTTGGGCGCGCCGCGGACGATGGTTGGGCAGCCGATGCGGAAACAAGAGCCGCATGCAGTGCATTTGACCTCGTCCACCGTGTTGATGTATTTGCCGGCCCATTTGACGTGCAACACGCAGGGGCCGCGGACCACCACCACGGCCGGTTCACCGCAGTCGAGACATTCTTTGAAGACTTTTTCCAGGTTGGCCAGATCGTAGGGTTCCACTTCGTGGACGCGCTGGATTCCGAAGGTGCGAGCGATGTCGGCAATATTGACTGCCGGTGATTCCACGCCCAACAACGTGTGCCCGCTGCCCGGGTTTTCCTGGTGGCCCGTCATGGCCGTGATGCGGTTATCGAACACCATGACCGTGATCGGGATGTTGTTATAGGCCACATCCAGCAGTCCAGTCATGCCGGAGTGGAAGAAGGTGGAGTCGCCCATCACCGCCGCGATGCGCTGGTTGGGCAGGCCGGCCTTGCGCATGCCGATGGCTGTGCCAATCGCCGCGCCCATGCAGACGCAGGTGTCCATGGCGGAAAGCGGTGGGGCCGAGCCCAACGTATAGCAGCCGATATCGCCACAGACCGTGGCCTTGAGTTTGGCGAGGATATGAAATGCCCCGCGGTGCGAGCAGCCGGAGCAAAGCACCGGCGGGCGCACAGGCAAGCCGGTTTCCGGTTGCGCGGTGGGGGGCGGGGGCGTGCCGAGCAGCTCGGCGCGCAGGGCGCCCAAGCGCACGGGGTCCAGCTCCATCATGTGCAATTCGGTTTTAGGTTCCACCACCGGAATGCCCGCCGCGCGGATTTGCTCGGCAAGAACGGGGTCGGATTCTTCAATCACCACCAGCCGTTGCACGCCGGCGGCAAATGCCCGGATTTTTTCCAGCGGCGGCGGATAGGAGAGGCCCACCTTGAAAACTGGCGCGGTGGGGAAGACTTCCTTCACATACTGATAGGCCACGCCGGAGGCGACAAAACCGATATCGCCCGTGCCGGAATCCGCACGATTGAAGGGCGATTCTTCCGTCAGCGCCCGCAGCGCTTGGGAACGTTTTTCGACCGCAAAGCGCATCAACCGCCCGTGCGCCGGCACCGCGACATTGCGCTGGGCATTTTTTACGTAAGGGATGACCGGCGTTTCGCTGCGCTCCCCGGAGCCGATATCCACCACTGTGGAGGTGTGGGCGGTGCGGGTGGTGGTGCGGACAATGACCGGCACCTGATATTTCTCGCTCAGCTCAAAACCGGCGCAAACCATGTCGTAGGCCTCTTGCGAATCAGCCGGCTCAAAGAGCAGGCATTTGGCAAATTTGGCCAACGAACGGTTATCCTGCTCGTTTTGGGAAGAATGCAGGCTAGGATCATCGGCATTGATGATCACCATGCCACCGATGGCGCCGATATAGGTGAACGTCATCAACGGGTCCATGGCAACATTGAGGCCCACGTGCTTCATGGCCACCAGCGCGCGGGTGCCGGCCAGCGAAGCGCCAATGCCGATTTCCATGGCCACCTTCTCATTGACCGACCACTCGCAATTGATGGCGCCGGCAAATTCGGCGATATGCTCCATGATTTCAGTGGAGGGGGTGCCAGGATATGCGGCGGCCACGCGGCAGCCGGCGCGATAGGCAGCCCAGGCGATGGCTTGGTTGGCGGAAAGCAGTTTTTTCATACAGGGTCCGGGGTCGGGGTTCGCAAAACAAGGGGCCGACTGTAGCACCCGTGCGCCGCCCCGCAAAGCAGGAAAAGCCGTGCGCATTTCCGGCGCTTTACAAACCCCGGCCAAATGGACTAGATTGCCCCCGTTTTCAATCCCCATAACCAAGAGGAAAAAAGAATGAAAAAACTGATTTTGTTTGGCTGTGCGGCCTTGCTGGCGGCGGGCGTGTCGTTTGGCGGCGTGGTGAGCGAGGATCCCGGCGAACTGTCCGTGGTCGGCCAAGTGTTTTTCCCGGATTCCGCGGACTGCGATTTGTTCAAGATCGGTTACGGCGCGCAAGTGGCCTACCGCGAGTGGTTCAGTTTCCCGTGGGGCGCGGGCCTCACGCTGGGCGTTTCGCAGTGGCAGGTGGACAGCAAGTCCGATGCTTTCAAGTATGATATGCTGAGCAATTACGATGGCGATGTGCTGGTGATCCCCATCGGGCTGGCGTTGTATTTTAACGTGATTGATTGGGACAACTGGAACCTGCTTCTGGAAACCGGCCTGCAGTACGCCATTGTCAATTCCAGCGCCACGGTGTTCAACAACGAGCCCGAAGCCCAGAAGAAAGAAGATGTGGATATTGAAGGCGCCATCCTCTGGAATCTCGGCGCGGAGTTTGAATACATGGTGGCCGAGAACATGTATCTGCAAGTGGCCGCCGGCTATCAACTCGACCTGATGAAGGGCGACACCGAATATGCCGGTCGGTCCGTGCGTGATGCTTCGTTTGCTGCCGGTTACGCCCGGATCGGCGCGAAGTTCTTGTTCTAAGCCGGGACCAGGTTGAAGAAACCTGGCCAACGCAAGGCACGTCCGCTCCGGTGGACGTGCCTTTGTCGTGAATGAGCTTACATGAATCGTTGCTTTCTACCTGCAGACCGCTGGGGCCAGCCTGAGGCTGAATTATCGGCCGAGGAGTCCCACCATCTGGCCGGAGTTCTGCGTGCCCAAGCCGGTCAGCGCATCGGGTTGCTGGATGGCGCGGGCCGCACGGGCGAAGCCGAGGTGGTGGCACCACACAAAAAACACACCCGCATCCGTATTCTTTCGCGGCAGCAGGCGCCGGCAAACGTCCCACGCCGGATATTGGCCCAAGCCTTGGTGCGCGAACAACAGATGGATTGGTTGATCCAGAAAGCTGTCGAGTTGGGCGTACATGAAATCTGGCCGTTGCAAACCGATCATGCTGTGGTCAAGGTGCGGGCCGAAGACGGCGGAAAAAAGGTGGCACGTTGGCAATCTGTCGCTTTGGCGGCTTGCAAGCAAAGCGGCAACCCATGGCTGCCCACGATCCGGCCGGTGCAGAAATTGGCAGGCGCATTGGCCGGTTTGCCGCCAGCGCCGGCAGCCGCCTGCTTTGGCGCGTTGCAGTCCGGGGCCATGCCCCTGCCAGCTTATTTGACCGGATTGCGCCAAGCCGTGTGCTCGACCATTACCATGTTCATCGGCCCCGAAGGCGATTTCAGCCAGGCGGAGGTGGCTGCCATGTTGGCCGCCGGAGTGCAACCGGTCACCTTTGGCCCGTTGATCTTTCGGGTGGAAACCGCGGCACTTTTCATTTTGTCCGCCGTGCATTATGCTTGGATGAAGTAGCCCAAGGTCGTTATGCAGGAATTGGCACCACAACCTTTCACCATTCAAGGCGAGCCGGCGTTCACGTTCACCGCCTTGCCCGCGATAGGGAGTGTTGCGCCCGATTTTCGCTTGGCCGATCAGCATTTTCGCGACTGGGCATTGGCCGACTTTGCCGGCAAGAAAAAGATTCTCAACATCGTGCCCTCGCTCGACACTCCGATTTGTCAGCTCTCCGCGCAGAAGTTCAACGAAGCGGTGGCCAAGCGCGATGACGCTGTGGTGTTGACGATTTCGGCTGACTTGCCATTCGCCCAAGCCCGTTTTTGCGCCAATTGGAAAACTCCCAATGGCCAGTTCCTGTCCACTTTCCGTTCCCCGGAATTTGGGATGAATTATGGCACGTTGATCGTGGAGCACGCCCTGATGGGGCTGCAAGCGCGCGCCGTGATTGTGTTGGATGAACATAATGTGGTGCGCCATGTCCAGTTGGTGCCGGAATTAAAGCAGGAGCCCGATTATACGGCTGCGTTGGCCGCCTTGGAGTCGGTGGACGCATGAATACCATCGTCCAATCGCTGGCGTGGGGATTGAGCCGGTTGGCTGGGCCCGTGGCCTATCCTCCTGAAACCGATGCCCCGTATGCTCCGGGGGAAGCCTATCCCGAGTTGGCCGGCCAGACTCGCCCCGGCGGCCAGCCCAATCCCATCTTTGCCGCCGTGCGGGAGGCAATGCACAAAATGGGCTTGGATGCCGACCACTTTGGGACGCCCGCATGGAATCCGCTTGGCATGCTGGTCAAACCCGGCGGCAACATCGTGGTCAAACCCAACTGGGTATTGCACAAAAATCTGGGGCAGGGCGGCATGGAGTGCATGATTACGCATCCGTCCGTTTTGCGTGCGGTGCTGGAATATGTGTTTTTGACGAAGCCCGCGCTGGTGGTCCTGGGAGATGCGCCCTTGCAGGGCTGTGATTTTGAGCGGCTGCTGGACTATGCCGGCCTGCGTGCCGTGATTGCGGAATTCCAGAACCGGGGCTTGCCGCTGGTGATCAAAGATTTTCGACGCACGATTCTGCGCGAGGAAGGCCCGCTCAAAAAGGTGGCTGAAGAGTTGCGCGCGGAAGACCAGTACGAATTGGTGGATTTGGGCGCGGATAGCCTCTTGGAAGCGATTTCCGCCGATTGGAAAAAGTTTCGGGTCACCATGTATGACCCGCGCCTGATGTGGCGGCATCATCGCCCGGGCCGGCACCGGTACTTGGTGGCCAAAGAAATCTTGAATGCCGATTTGGTCGTCAACGTGCCAAAGCTCAAAGCCCACAAAAAGGCTGGGGTCACTTGTTGCCTTAAAAACCTGATCGGCATCAACGGCAACAAGGAATTCCTGCCGCACCATCGCAAGGGTGCAGTGTCCGCCGGCAAGGGCGATAATTATCCAAACCGCCATTGGCTGGTCACGTTGGCGGAGCATCTGTTGGATGTGATCAACTGTCTGCGGGGATGGCCGCGATTGTATCGGCAGGGTGAACGGCTTGTCTGGTGGTTCTTGCACTTTGCCGAGAGAAAAGATGCCACTACGCAAATTGAAGGCAGTTGGCATGGCAACGATACCATCTGGCGCACCTGCCTTGATTTGAACCGGGCGCTCCTTTTTGCTGATTGCGCCGGGCAGATGACCGACACCCTGCAACGCCAAGAAATCTCCATCGTGGATGCTGTCATCACGGGGCAGGGGGAGGGGCCGCTGGCGCCGGATCCGTTGGAAACTGGCGCCATCTTGGCGGCGCATAATCCGGCCATCGGCGACTTGGTGGCCACCCGCCTGCTCGGTTTTGTGCCGGAAAAGATTGCGCTGCTGCGCCACGCCTGCGACGACATGAAATGGCGTATTTGCGCAGCCCCCCCTGTGGTTCCCGAGTTCACGCCACCCTTCCCACCAGCCCGTGCCCCCAAAGGCTGGGCTGGCCATATTGAAGCACCGGGTGTCTTGGTTCCGCCGAATTCAGACTCATGAATGCCGGCCGGTCATTAAGCTGGCACAACGCGCGGGTGAATGGGGCCAGAAAAATCGCCAATCTATTATGGCGGCTGCGACATAACGGCAATGATTTCAGTATCATTAGCAACAACTGCTGGGGCGGAGCCATTTACCAAAGTCTGCATCGGCCCTATTTGTCGCCTTTTGCGGGCATCTTTCTGATGGCCCCGTGTTATTTGCGGTTATTGGCGGATTTGCGTCATTACTTGAGCCGACCGCCACGCCAAACCACCAAATCGCAATATGCGTCCGTGCATCGCGTGTATGGCCCAACACTGCCTTATCCGCTGGGAATCCTTGACGATAATATTGAGATTCATTTCCTCCATTACGCCGCGTGGGAAGAGGCGCTGGACAAATGGCAACGCCGCACCGAACGGATCAACTGGGACCGGCTGTTTATCAAATTTGGCGACCAAAACGATAGTTCACTCGGTGCCGTTCAGGAGTTTCTCCAGTTGCCATACGCACGAAAACTGTGCCTGACCAATCGCCAAGAAGCCCATGGCCCCGGAGTGGTGGTCATGAAGGGCGCGGGACCAACCACGCGCTTTCAGGAAGATGTGGAATTTCGCCGGTACATGGATGTCCCGGACTGGTTGGGTGAAGGGCGGGCACGGGGCGGGGCGGGACTACGGTGGTTGAGCCATTGGGCGGATGGCCATTATGTTCAGGCCTATCAAGAGCGAATGACCGTACTTCTGGCCACGGGTGAATCCCTCCCGATGAATCTGGATGCGCAATTGGCGGCTCTGGACCAAACTCCACTAGCTCGCCCAGCTCAACAGTAAACATGAGCCTACGCATCAATTCCTTTAAGCAAGCGGCCTTTTGGTCCACGGCGATCAATGGCTTCAGCCAAGGGCTGGCCCTTTTGTTTAGCATGGTCATGGCGGCCATGTTTGGCGCCCAGGAAAGCACGGATGTGCTGTACTACTGCACCGGGATTTTCATGCTACTCACTACCGTGCTGCAGGCAGCCAATGTCAGTGTGTTGATCCCGGAAACCATGCGGCGCCGGCATCAGGTCAGCGAGGCTGATGCCATGGCATTCATCAATCGCTTCTTTGCGGTGTTTGCCGTGATTATCACCGCCTTGGGAGTGGGGCTATTAACCAAACCGATTGGCGTGGTGGCCTTCATTTCCAAGTTTTCGCCGGATGTTTTGCAGCGCAATGAACGGCTCTTGTTTTGGCTGTTGGCCAGCCTGCCGTTGCAAATGACTGCGCAATTGCTGCTGGATGTGCTGGTGTCATACAAGTACCTCACGTTGCCGGCGATGCTGTCTTGTGTGAACCGAGTTTTGAATATCTTGTTCGTACTGCTATTTCATCGGCAACTTGGCGTGCTATCCGTGGCACTAGGAATGCTGCTGGGGTTTGCATTGCAGGTTGCGATAAATGGATATCTGTTGCGGCGTGCCATCCGGTGGAACTTGCGTGTCTGGCGAACCCATATCGGCGGACAGGTATTTCGCAACATTGCCTGGGTGGAGGGGGGGACGGTAGCCAGCACGCTGGCTGGATATCTGCCATTGTTTTTATTTTCCGGTTTCAGCGCGGGTTTATTGACCGCGCTCAACTACGCACGCCGTTTGAGCGCCGTGCCCACGGAATTGTTGACCGTGCAGTTAACCAGTGTTTTGGGCATCAAATTCAATGAATTGGCTGCGCAGCGTCAGCAGGAAAAACTTGGCGAATCCCTTGGACATACTTTGCGCCTGGCAATCTTTCTTTTGGTGCCAGTGAGCGTTTTGTTGGCGCTGGTCAGTCAAGAATTGGTTGATATTTTATTTGCCCACGGAGCTTTCCGCGGGGCGGCGGTGGGGACAACCGCGCTTCTGTTTGCCTTGTTGGTGCTGGCCCTGCCTTTGATCGGTGTGAGCACCATCCTGGGTCGTTATTTTGTCGCCCGTCAAGCCATTGGTTATGGCACAGCGTGGCAAACCTTTTCAGCTTTGCTTAATGCGGCACTCGTTATTGGCGCTGTTCATGTGTGGGGCCCGGTGGGCTTTCCTATAGCGCTGTTAGTTCACGGGGTGCTTTATTTGGCGTGTCTCTCCCCTTCGTTAACCAAGCGCTTCCCTGGATTGCCGATAGCCGCTGTTTGGCGGTCGCTGGTGGCCACTTCTGTCGCGGCGAGCGTGGCGGCCTTACTGGCTTGGACCATCCGGCAGTTTATTCATTTCCCTTCGCCTTGGCTGCGAGGCGGGACAACGGCTTTTTTATTTTTTATATTTTGGGGTCTCTGGATCAGTCTAAGGTCGCCTGACGCGTTCGCTTGGCAATATTATCGGAATTTGGTTCAGTCGGTTTGGCGGCGGCGATTGGGTCTGACGCTGCCGGCCAAATAAATATTTATACCTTTGAATGAGCCAACGTTTATCCAGCCGTGATTATTGGGCGTCTCTTTACTCCCCGGTAGAGTCAAGTCCCGCGCCCAGCGCAAATCGGTTGCGGCATTGGATCCCCGCGCCGCTGCGTAGATTGCGCAAAAAATTGCTGCAACGCCATCACACCTTCCAACTGGTTGAATGTTTGCTGGCGCCTTTACTGGGGGGCCGCGAGGGATTGCGCGGATTGGAGATCGGCAGTGCGCCGGGGTATCGCAGTCTGGGGCTTTGGCGACGGTTTGCAATCGAGCCGTGGGGCATTGAATACACGGATTCGGGAGTGGCCGCCCAGAAAGCGCTGTACCGTCAAGAAGGATTGCCGGAAGATTGGGTTGTGAGGGGCGATTTTTTCGACGAGAAATTACGGGCCCCATGGCGGGATCATTTTGACGTAGTGGCCTCCTATGGATTTATCGAACACTTTGATGAGCCAGTTGATGTCGTGCGCAAACACATGGAGTTGCTCAAACCCGGCGGTCTCTTGGTGCTAACCGTACCCAACCTCAACCCAACTACGTGGTACGGCCGCTTGGTCCGCCGTTTCAACCCGGCAGTATATCAGATGCACAATATTGCCACGTGCACGTCCGCCAACTTTTGCACAATTGCTCAAAGCCTCACCGGCCAAGTGGTGTTTTGTGGCCCGCTGGGCGGGCCGGATTTGGAATTTTTGCCTGATCGACGCTGGCCCGGCCGGTTTGTATCGGGGCTGTGCCGCGTGGTGAACCCAATATTGAATGTTTTCAACCACATACTACTTGGCCGGCGCTTATGGGCTTTTCCCCGGTCAAGCTCGACATTAGCTTTGGTTGCGATCAAGTCTGGAGGGGATGCAGCGTCATGAGTAAACACCAGTTTGTGGTCGGAGTGGATGAAACAAGGTTGGGCTATGTCGCCAAGTGGACTGCTGCGCTCCAAGCGCGCGGGATACAGGTCAAAAAACTCGACCTGTTGGCGTCGAATGCGCTGGAGCAAGTGCACGATTGCGCCGGGGTCATGTGGCACTGGTTTCATTATCCGCATGAGATACGCTTGGCAGCATTACCGCTGCTGCGGGTGATCGAAGAACAGTTACGGATTCCTGTTTTCCCCGACATGGCCACCTCGTGGCATTATGATGACAAAATTGCCCAGAGCTATTTGTTGAAGGCCTTGGATATCCCTCATCCGCAAACGTGGGTGTTTTGGCGTAAGGCCGATGCGCTGAGTTGGGCGGAAACCGCGCAATACCCCGTGGTGGCCAAGTTGAGCGGGGGTGCGGGCAGCATGAATGTCCGGCTTATACGATCGGCGAAAGAAGCGCGGCAATATGTGAACGCTTGTTTCTCCGGTTCCGGGATAGTTGGGCGACCCGCTCTTCCACGTGGAGCCTTGCCGGCGACATGGGCCCGGTTGAAGCGGGCATTGAAACGTGCGGCCCAAGCCGGGCCGTACGTTTTGGCCAATCGGTTCCCGGCGCTGCCCGACCAGACCTATTGGATGCCGCAAAAAAATTACGCGTTGTTTCAGGAATTCCTTCCGGACAACGCCCACGACACGCGGGTGACGGTCATTGGCAATCGTGCTTTTGCCTACCGCCGCTTTAACCGGCCCAACGATTTCCGCGCTTCGGGCAGCGGCAACTTCAATGTGGAGCCGGATCAGATTGATTTGCGCTGCGTTGCGGCCGCGTTTGCCGCCGCGAAAAAGTTGCAATCGCAATCCATGGCCTTTGATTTTTTGTTCCGGGGTCCGACACGGGATCCGGTTATTGCAGAAATTAGTTACTGTTATGTGGATTGGATGGTGGAATCCTGCCCCGGCCACTGGGATTCCAATCTGACCTGGCAGGAAGGCCGGATGTGGCCGGAAGAAGCGCATGTTGAAGATTTTGTCGCCCGAATCAGCGGGGTGCACACACTCTCATGAAGATTTTGATGGTTGTGGCTCATTTTATGCCGGTGCACCGCGGCGGCGCCGAGATGCAGTGCTGGAAACAGGCGAAGGCACTGGCCGCGCGCGGCCATCAGGTGACGATTTTAACGCCTTGGTGGTGGGCCACAACGTCCCGGAAAGAACATCGGGCGGGAGTAACAATCCGCCGTTTAGGGTGCTGGCTACCTTTCACTTCAGCAGCTCGGCGGGTCCATCGGTGGCTGCGGCGCAAGGCGGCGCCTCCATCCGTTGAACGCGCCGACCCATTCAGCGCCGATGGCGTGCAGAACACGCCCCAACACCGACGGCGCTGGCGGCTCATGGCGCCAATCGAGTGGCTGGGGCATTTCAGTTTTGTCGTGGAATGCGCGCTATGGATAAAAACCCGCCGCATCAAGGCCGATGTGGTGCATGTGCATGAGTCGCATTGGATCGCGGGATTTGCCCAGTGGCTGGCGGAACAGTTGGGCGCACCGATATTTTGCAAAGAGGCGCTGGGACAGGCGCTGCTCTGGCCGGGAAATCCTGATGTCCCTTGGCTAAGTCGCTGGCAACCACGCCGCATGGCCTGTCATTTTCTGGCTTTGACCGATCATTTGCGCGACCAGTTGATCGCTGCGGACATCCCCGCGGAACGTATCACCGTATTGCCCAACGGAGTCGAAATTCCTGAGGCGACCGCCACCCCGGCGCGCCATTCGACGGCGATCTATGCCGGAAATTTTTCGCAAGGCAGCGTGTACAAAGGATTTGATATTTTATTTCAGGCTTGGGGGCGCGCGGTGGGCGTGGAACCTGGCCTGAAATTGAAATTGTTTGGCAGTGGCGATGTTCGGCGTTGGCAACTGATGGCTCAGCAGGAAGGGGCAGGGGATACGGTTGAGTTTGCGGGACGAACCGAGAACCTGACGCGCGAAATGCTGCACGCCGGTTTTCTGATCTTGCCGTCACGAGTGGAGGGGATGTCCAATGTTTTGTTGGAAGCCCAAGCGGCGGGGTTGCCGGCGATTGTTTCTGATATTCCCGGCAGTGTGGCCGTGGTGCAGCACGGCTTTAATGGTTTGGTGGTCCCGGTTGGTGACGCCGAAGCTTTGGCGCGGACCATCGTGGAAATGTACCGCTCGCCGGAGCTGCGCGAGCGGCTCGGCCAAGCGGCGCGGCAGCAGGCGGAAGCGCATTTTGCCATGAGCCGCGTGGCTGAACAGTTGGAAGAGCTGTATCAAATCGCCCTCGCGGCAACCGCGCCCGGCGGCTTCCAGGATTGATTTTCCAGCACCGGCTCAGCATATTGCTCCCAAGATTGTCATGAGTACTGCCCCGCCCACTTTTCCAACCAGCCAGCGCACGACCTATCAATTTCCGGTCTATCGCTGGATCGGCTGGTTGACGGTGGCGGGATTTGCGCTTGGCCTGACGGCCATGTTTTTCATTGCGGGGATGTTCGGCGTACCGGCGCCCCTGGGGTGGGCCTTCCTCGTCATTGTCTTCGCTGCCGGCGCACTGTTGCTGGACCGACCCAATCTGCTGCTGACCCTGATGATATTTTACTTTTTGCTGATGCCCAGCAATCGGCTATTGGGGCTGGTTGGGTTACCGCTGCCTGGGTTTTTGGACGAACTATTCTTTCTGCCATTTATCGCCGTAATCGTGATGAACTGGATCCAACGGCGACAGCTAACTGAAGCGACCTTGTTCCCCGTGGTGTTTATCGGCATTGCCTTCTTGAGTTGGATTGCCAATGGCCGGCCGTCGGTATTTTCGGTTGTGCAGGTGACACTCGTCATGCTGAAGTCCTACATTTTGTGGTATTTCTGTCGGCTGACCTGCACGTTTGAAAATGAAAAACAACTCAACCGCTGGGTGTGGTTTTACATTGTCTATGTGGCGATCCATTTTCTGTACAATATGCTCTGGCAAGGGGGGCCATGGCCCCATTATCACCCGGATCGTAGCGGCGGAGTATTCGGCCCGGTCGGTGGCGGTGCGGCGCACCAAGTGGGTTATTTGAGTGTATTCGCCCTGATGCTGTTAACCGGCTGGTGGGTCAGCAGCTCCAATCGAGCCAGTGCGCGCCAGCGGTTGGTCGTTGTTTTGCTGACGCTGGTGATCGCCTATAACTTGATCTTCATGACCGACACCAAGCACGCACTCCTGATGATGCCGTTTGCTTTTTTACCTTTTTTGTTCCACCCCAAATTCCCCACTCGTCTGCGGGTCTGGCTATTGCTTTCTGGGGTGGTATTTGGTTTGGCAACCGTGATCTATTTCAACATTGCCACCGGTGAAGTCAATGTGCGCCGCTATTTTCACGGAATGCGGGACTCGCCCAAGGGGAATATGTTCTACGCGGTCACCAAAGATTTTCGATATCTGGTGCGCTACCCGCTTTTGGGGGCCGGGCCGGGGCGTTTCGCGTCAGCGCAGGCCGTGGATGCCCGGACGCCCCTTGCTCGGCAGTACATCATCCCTTACCGCGATGAAATCCGGCGGTTGGATTATTTTGGAAAAGGACTTGGCGGCACGCGCTCAAGCGCTTCGGTGCTGGGGATGCCGCAGTCGGACTTTTTTACATTGATGGGTGAATTCGGTTGGTTAGGTGCGGCTACTTATTATAGCTTTTTGGGTTGGGTGATTGTTCGGCTTTGGCAGAAATCGGCTGCTTTGCCCCTCCGGCATCCCTTATCCGGTTTATACATGGGGGTATGTTGTTGTGTAATCTTTTTGACGTTTGTCACCCTCCTTGTGCCGGCCGTGACCATACCGCTCTTGGCGTTTCCTCTGTGGATGTTGATCGCCAGAATGTGGGATATGCCGACAGGTGCGATGGAGACCGCGGATGGTGGCTGACGCCCAGTTTGCCGCGGCACTATATTCCGCCGCGCCGTGGGCTAATCGGACAGGCGCGCCTATTTGCGCTTTGGAACATTTGGTCGCTTTACGCGGCCACTTTTCCTCCGTTTACCTTGTCTTACCCGAGCATGGCCCGTTGGAAAAACTGGCCGTGGAAGCAGAACTTCCCGTATGGGTTTCCCCATTGGTCTACAAAGGATTGCGCCAGGGGGGATTTTCGCGGTTCTGGCGTGGCATCGGCCCCGTTTTGCGGTCCCGGTGGCAGTATGTCCGTGGTCTTGTCCGTCAATTGCGCAGCCAACCAGGGATTCTCCACATCCACAGCCGGACCACCCATCTCCCGTACGCACTATTAGCCGGATTATTGGCCCGCGTCCCAGTGGTGGTGACCATCCATGAACCGTGGACGAGGGGCTTCGAGGCGTGGTTGGATGTTCTATTGATTCATTGGCTTGCCGACCGGGTGATTCTTGTCTCCCAGAACATGGCTGACGATTATCCCCGTTTTTTGCGGCGTCGGGCGGCAATTTCATATAATTTCAGCCCAGTGCCAGTTCTTCTGACTCGTCCTGAGTCACACTCACCATTGCGGATTGGAATGTTGGCCCGGATGGGGCACCGTAAGGGTGCGGATATTTTTCTCGCCACCTGCCGGCTCCTGCGGGAACGCGGCATCCCTTGTGAAGCCTGGGTGGCGGGTGGCTGGAATTCAGAGGCCGAGCAAAAGGTGGCCGCCGATTATATTGCGGCCCACCAATTGCAATCGGTCGTTCGCGATCTTGGTTTGGTGGAGGATATGCCGGTGCTCTATCGGCAGTTGGATGTTTTGTTTTTGCCGGCCCGCCGCGACCCTTTGCCCCGGGTGGTGATGGAGGCCATGTGCCACGGCTTGCCGGTGGTTGCCAGCCGGGTGGACGGGATTCCGGAGATGGTGGTGGATGGCGAAACCGGCATCTTGGTCGAGCCGGAAAATGTTGAGGGTTTTGCTGAGGCCTTGGCGAGGTTGCTGGCAGATCCGGAGTTACGTCATCGAATGGGCACCGCGGGCCACGCCCGCGCGCAGGAAATCTTCACCATTGAGGCTTATCGCGACGCAATGATGAACGTGTACAAAGGACTACTGCCGACCGCGCCGTGATTGGGCTTGTGGGGCAACCTTCGAATGGGATAGTTTCGCACGAAAGGATGGGCAACAGGAAATGAAGGCACTTGTAACAGGTGGCGCAGGCTTTATTGGTTCCCATGTGACAAGGGTATTGCTGGAACGCGGGGCGCAAGTGACCGTGTTGGACGACCTGAGCGGAGGATTCGCGGAAAATGTGCCTTCCGGTGCGACATTCGTCAAAGGTTCGGTGACCAATTCGGCCCTTGTGGAGCAACTCTGCGCGGCCAATCAATTTGATTATGTCTTCCATTTGGCGGCCTACGCCGCAGAAGGGTTGAGCCATTTTATCCGGGAGTTCAACTACACCAATAACGTCGTCGGCAGCATGACGGTGATCAATGCGTGCGTGCGCCACAAAGTGAAGTGTTTGATTTTCACTTCTTCCATTGCGGTTTATGGTGCCAATCAAGTCCCCATGCTGGAAGACACCGTTCCGGCGCCCGAAGACCCCTACGGCATCGCCAAGTATGGCGTCGAAATGGATTTGGCAGCCGCGCGGCGGATGTTCGGCCTCAATTATCTGATTTTCCGCCCGCACAATGTGTATGGCGAAAACCAGAACATTGGGGACCGCTACCGCAATGTGATTGGGATATTCATGAGCCAGATCATGCGTGGCGAGCCCCTGACCGTGTTCGGCGATGGCGAGCAACAGCGGGCGTTTTCGCACATTGATGATGTGGCCCCACCCATGGTGGAAGCGGCGTTGACTCCCTCCAGTTGGAACGAGGTGTACAACATCGGCGCGGATATCCCTTATTCGGTGAACCAATTGGTGGCGATGATTGGCGAAGCGTTTGGTCGAACCCCGCGGGTGGATTATCAACCTGCGCGCGAAGAGGTGAAAGTCGCCTATTCCAGCCATGACAAAATCCGCAAAGCCGTGCGGTGCGCGCCGCCCGTGCCTTTTGCCGAGGGCATCCGCCGGATGGCGGAATGGGCGAAAATCCACGGTCCGCGCAAAGGCGAAGTTTTCACGAGCGTGGAAATTCGCGAAAACCTACCGCCGATTTGGGCCGCAGATCTGCGCGACTGACCAATGAACTCTCCCGCGCCCAAAGTTGGCATTGCGCTGCTGAACTGGAATCAGTACGACGACACCGCTCTTTGCCTGACCTCGATTCGCGAGTCGGCATATCCCCCAGCCATCACCATGGTCTATGACAACGGGTCCGAGGATGGGTCGCCGGACCGCCTCAAGCAGGACTTTCCGGAAATTCAATTGGTGCGCGGAGAAAAGAATTACGGTTATTCCGAAGGGAACAACCGGGCGGTCAAAATCCTGCTGGATGCGGAGATGGATTATATCTGGGTGCTCAACAATGACACCAAAGTGCCGCCGGATTGCCTCGGCACGCTGGTGCAAGTGCTGCAAGACGACCCGGAAATTGGCGCCGTCAGCAGCAAAATTTGGTTCATGGATGAAAGTAAGCCGCTCTATTACGCAGGCGGGACATTCAACCGTTGGACGTTCGACACCCAGTATCACGGTCTCCGCGAAAAAGATGTCGGGCAATATGACCAGCCGCAGGATACCGAAATATTTTCGGGATGCTGCATGCTGATCCGCGCCGATGTGCTGCGTCGGATAGGCCTCTTTAATAAAGCCTTCTTCATTTATGCGGAAGACATCGAGTGGAGTGTGCGGGCCTTGGAAATGGGTATCCGACAACGCTATGAACCGCGGGCAACCCTGTGGCACAAGATGTACGGTTCTTCCGTCAAATCCGGCAAACGCGAAGTGCCTAAATCTTCGCCGCGCGTAGAATTTCTGCTTGCCCGCAACCGGTTTATTCTGGTCCGCCTGCACACCCGCCCGTGGAGCATTCGGCGGTTTTTCGCCTTGAGCTATCATATTTTTATTAGAGGTATTCCGCGGGGGTTGGCTTTGCTGCTCAAGAAAGACCGCCGTGCAGCCGGGCTGGCCCGACTCAAAGGCCTTTGGGCCGGGTTGTGGCTGATACCGGATCCTAAAGACTGTCTGCTCTAGAGACGGTCGTTATGCGCATTCTGCTGTGCAGCAACTTTTATTACCGGCGGGGCGGGGACTGCACTTATCTGCTGGCGTTGCAACAATTGCTCGAAGAGCATGGGCATGAAGTGGCCATTTATTCCATGCGGCATCCGCAGAATCTGCCCTGTCCGCAAGAGAAATACTTCGTGGATTTCTTGGATTATGCCGCATTGAACCGACAGAAAAGTCCATTCAATGCGTTGCGCGTATTGAAGCGGAGCATCTGGTCGCGGCAAGCACGACGTAACATTTCAAAGCTCATTGCCGACTGGCGACCCGGCATTGCTCATTTTCAAAATATCCATGCCTACCTGACGCCCTCGATCATTGGGCCCTTGGAAGCCGCCGGCGTGCCCATTGTCTGGACTTTGCACGATTACAAATTGATTTGCCCCAATGACAACTTTTTCAGCCGGGGGCGGGTCTGCGAGGAATGCAAAGGCGGGCGCTTTTGGCGCTGCACCAAAAACCGGTGCAAAAAGGGATCGTTGGCGGCCAGTTTTGTGGCCACGTTAGAGGCCTATATCCACCGCACCTTGCACTTGCCCCGCCGAATCTCGCGACTCATTGCACCGAGCGAGTTTTTAAAAAATAAATTTATCGAATTTGGGTGGCCGGCGGATTTGTTGGCCGTATTGCCAAATTTTTTACCGGCCATGCCCCAATCGGTGACGCCTCCGGTCAAAGGCTACGGCCTCTATCTTGGCACTTTGTTGTCGACCAAGGGGGTGGACGTGTTGATCCAGGCGTTGGCCCAAGTGCCGGGTCAAGAGTTCCACATTTTGGGCGATGGTGTAGAAAGGGAACATTTGGAGAAAATGGCGGCCGAGTTAGGCCTGCAATCCCGTGTCTTTTTCCGGGGGTTCCTGCGCGGGGAAGAGCTGAATGCGGTAATCGCTGGGGCCAGCTATGCGGTCATGCCCAGCGTGTGGTACGAAAATGGTCCATATTCAGCCATGGAAATGATGGCGCAAGGCAAGCCGTTGATTGCATCCAATATCGGGGGGATTCCAGAGTTGGTACGCGATGGTGAAACCGGACTACTCTTCCCCCCGGGTGACGCGGTGGCATTGGCCAAACAAATAGCTCGTTTCCAGCGCGAGCCCAGCCTGATCCAGACCCTGGGCCGACAGGCTCTGGAATTTATCCTGAAACGGTGCGATCCCGAACGCTATTGGCAGCAGCTTGAACCCATCTACATACAAGCGTGCCGGCACTCTGCCCAATAGAACCAGCGGGACAGGGTTACGCTTGCGGTGGTGAATTCCGCAGGTCTTGCAGCACCTGGTTGATCAAGGTGCTGGAGGTCCCCTTGGTGTAAGGGAAGTAGATAATACGCACCCCGATTTTTTTGAATTGGGACTCCAACTGTTTCCACTTGGGGGTGTTGTACCAATCGTCGCCGACAAACATCAGGTCAAAGTGGTAGCGCGTCCACGCGGCCATTTTATCCATGCTGTCTTGTGGCACGGCGGCATCCACAAACTTGAGGCTGCGGATGATTTCCAAGCGTTCAACAAACGGGATCACCGCCCGTTTGTTCTTGTAGCTGACCAACTCATCAGTCGTGACGCCCACAATAAGTTTGTCGCACAAGCTTTTGGCGTTTTTGAGCATGTTGACATGCCCGATATGGAACAGGTCGAAGACACCCGTCGTATAGCCGATGGTCAATTTTTTCTTGGGTTTGGCGGTTTTCATTGTGGCAGGTAGGAGGGGCCCGGTTGCAATCCCCGCAGGCTGATGTTTTCCCAGCGATACGGGGGGCGATAGCCCAACAGTGGCGTCTCGCGTTCAGTAATGTCATTCAACGGGAAATCGTCCGAGACAATGCGCACCGCGCGCGGCGTTTCGTGGGCGAGGTGGCGCAGATATTGAATCTGGTCGGCATCGTAATCCATCAGCCGCACGGCGGCGAGGTCCGTGGCCAGAAAATCCTCACCGGTCAGGATGATTCCGGGGGCGATGGGGCAGGGGAAGTGTGGGCCGTCAGTATCGCCGCCATGGATTCCGTCAATGACCGAGAGTGTTCGCTGCGGTCTGGCGCGTACCCCCGCCAAATCGCGGACAAAGAGGTTATAGACGTCGCTGGTCATGCGCCAGGTGGTGTCATTTAGTGCCGCCGATCCGCGCAGCATCCGCTTGCGTTGGGCTTCTATCTGGAATCCACGCATCAGGGCGCGGCCCCACCCGGTTTTGCGCAAGGCGTTGCGACCGGCCAAGTGCCAACGCTCGGGCAGATAATCCAGCAGCAGATGTTGGAAGGACAGCTTGGGAAGATCGGTCCAGCGCGCAGGCTCGGGATATTCGTCGCCGCCTTGCGATGGAAACCCGATTTGCCAATGAACCAGGCCGTTTTTGTTGGCAATGGTGCCGATGAGGCCTTTGATGTTAAGCGTGGCGCCCACCTTGGCATGTGCCTTGAGTTTGGGGATGGATATGAACACATCGGCATCGAACATGCTCTTGGAAAAGGAATAAATATGCCGGCCGCGCCGGTGAAAGCGTTTGGTTTCCCGGCGGTCGTTATAGGTGCCCCGGAAGCGGGCGTTGGACAGGCCGTGAAACAGGGACTGGGCGCCCAAGTCCACTTCACGGCAGCCTGCAGGATCGCCGGGTAGGGGGATGCGGCCAACCTTATAGCCGTACAGATCAAGGTCTTCGATGGTCCACAGCCGGCAGTCGAGAAATGGGATATCCACCTGCCGGGTGGCGCGGAAATAGTCGGCCAACTCGGGCAAACGGCTCTGGCGGCTCAACTCGGCGAATTGGGTATCCACGTGGGGATTGTCGCCAATCAGCACGCGTCCAGAGCCGCGCAGCGCCAACAGAACATAATCCACCACGGTCCGAATGACCGATGGATGCGTGATCACACTCCAAAGATCATCACCGAAACGATGCTTGTGGTCCACCCAGTTGGGTTTGATAAAGACGGTATCGCCAGGGCGGATGAGGTGGCCTAATGGATTCCAGTTTGGAGTTCCGAAGTGAGCGGCATCAAAGCCAAGCAGACGGAAATTTTCCCGGACAGCATCATAAACACCGTTGGGCTGTGTTGCGATGTCTTGTCCGGGATATTCCGGGTAGGCAACAGATGGCGAATAGGGGAAGTCGGGGTAATCCGGCGCCCGGCGGGTGACAGCAATCGAATGGAATGACGGTTCAGCCATGAATGCGGCCAGTATCCAGCAAATTGAGGAACTGTTCCAGTACATAGAGCAACCAGCGCTGGTCGCCGGTGAAGTCACGCCAATCCACACCGGATTTGAATTCTGCGCGTTGGGGGCCGGCCCAGTCGGCCAACCAGATATCCATGGGGCGGGCAAACGGAATTTTGGTGGGCGGAATCATGTTGTTGTAGAGCCGCCGAAACAGGGCTTGCAGCAGATATTTGCTTTCGCCTGCGCGAATCCGGGCCAAGTCCAGCGGCTCGGTGTAGCGCAATTGTTCGAAAGGTTCCAACAAGCCGAGGCCGGTGGAGCCCACCGCGGTTTCAAACGATTGGATGATGCCAATGCCGTGTACGGTTTTGAGAAAACGCTGGGTGTCCAGCAGGCCATCGGCGCCGACGTACCCTTGATATACAGATCGCAGATCCACCGGGTGCTGCAAGGCGCGGAAAGGATCCACAAAAGTGTAGCGTTGATAGAACTCTTCCAGAGTCCAGTCGCGGGAGAGCAATTTATCCATGCCCCCAAAGGTGCTATCGGCCCCGTTGCCAACGATCAGGGTGTCCAGACCATCGGCTTTGGCCGCGAGGGCGGCTTTGTGAAGGGCCACTTCGATGGCGTGGAGCGGCGCCTTCTTATATTGCATCAAGACGGGTGCAAACGCGGCGTAATCGGTCCAATTGAGTTCGACGATCGTGTGGCGCAACCCAAGATATTCTGCGTATACGCGGGCTTGGATACTTTCATCCAGGAAACGGGCTGCGTTGAACTTGATGGTGTAGGCCCGGGTGCCGCGTGGCAAAAAGGCGGCCAGAATGGCGGAATCAATGCCGCCACTGAGCAATATGCCGGTGGTGGGGGTCAGGCGTTCGGCCACAATCCGACGCAGGTTGTTCTCAATTTCAGCCATGGTAGCCACGGGTATCTGGCCTTGCGCCGCAACATTGGGGTAGGTCGGTTTGACACCGGGAATCCATTCGGCGTCAGGGTCCACCAAATAACGGAAAGCCAGGAAAGAACTCAGGCAATAAGGATTGATCACTTTGGCCATGGGCGGGACTCCGGATGAGGGCAAGGGGTGGTGGGCAGGATTTCTTGGGCGTGTTGGACGCGCTGCGATTCTGGCGGCAGGCGTTGATAGTCACCATACATCAGCGTCAGGTATTTATGCGCATTTGCAGGAGCGGCAAAAGTGGCATCTTCAAAGCTCATTTGTTGCAGCGGAAACAGGTCGGCGTCATCGAGCCAAAGCCGGGGGAATACCTTGGCTTTGAAGAGCTGAAACCATTGGAAGGGATGTGTGCCGCTGGGCACCGTGCAGTGCGTCAAAAACCAGTGGAGAATGCGGTGCTTTCCGAGTAGGCGACGGAATATCACCAGCGGAGCTTTCCGCAGATTTTTAACCATCTGGCCCGGTGCGTGAATCCAAACCGGATTGAGGATGCGCCCAATGCGGCTGGCACACCGCCGACGATGCTGTGGGATGCGATCCATCGGAAAAATATCGAGTTCAATACCTTGATGGTAACGGATCGGATTGGCCAGCGGCAGATATTCGGTATAGGTGCTATGACGATCGCGGAGCTTCGCGATGTGTATGTGCGGATAGGTTGGATCGGTTTGTGCCGTGGCCAAAAAGATGTCGGCCGGCAGGAGCGGGGCCGCCTCGCGGCAAAAAGCCTCATAATCTTCCCGCGGCATGGCTACATCCACGTCGTCATCCCAGGGGATGAAACCTTGGTGCCGCACCGCACCCAGCAAGGTGCCGCCGTCCAGCCAATAGCGCCAGCCCTTTTCAGCACAAATGGCTGCGAGGACTTTCAGCAACCGCAACTGCACCAGTTGGCATTGCCGCAGGGGGGTGGGAGCCGATAATCGGTTGTCCGGCGGGAAAATCATTGGCGGCGATTGTTCTCACTGGCGCGGCTCAACGCAAGGCAAATCTCGCCGCAGGTGAGCGCCGCGGGTGAGCGTCGCGGGCGGGAGTTTGCGCGGTTACGGCTTCTGGGCGGTGAGAGCCACGGATAGCCAATGCATTTGGTTTTCGGGGGCGGTAAAGGCCCGGTGCATCCCCGCGGCGGCTTGCGCGTGCGCGGGGCGATGGTTGATGGGGGTGATCGCAAGGGAGTTCCAACCGGCCTGTTCGAAAGCCGCCCGGTAATGCCGGGGGCGGAGGCGGTTGGGAATGCCCGGAAAGTAAAACCAGCGATACAGCCAATTCGGATAACGGTAAATATTGTTGGGATCATGGTCCCGAATCCAACGGGAATGGGTTTTTAGGTCGATTTCAGCGACGATTCGTGCCCCGCTTTTGCATATACGGAAAAGTTGATTGGCCACGGCTGGGAAGTCGTCAAAGTGCTCAAAGGCCGCTTGGCTGAATACCAAGTCCATTGAGGATTCTCCAAAGGCGGTGCAGAAGTCAAAATCCTTACGGACGACATAGCGTAGTTTCGAGGGCTGGCCATTTTTCCAATCAAGCCATGCTTGCCGAAGAGAATCTGTATCCGCGCTTGGGTCCCGAAGTCGGATGGCTTGGAGCAGTTGGTCGTAAAAATGATCCGGGGTGTTATAAACGAGGGGATGGACGTCGCACGCACTGTAACTGGCTGCCCCCTTGGCAAGCAAGTAGAGACCAATCCCCAAATCTGAACCAGGACCCAGTTCCAAGATGTGTTTCCCTTCAATATTGCTGCTGCCGGTTATGCCTTGCAATCTTGCCAACCATTGATCCACGATCCGCAGATCGTAGGCGACGCTTTTTTCGGTTTCTGTGATGCTGAAGGGTTTGGGGGTCACGTATCCACGCAGGCGGTTTTTGGTTTTCGCCAGCGCCAGGAAAATTAGACCTGCCACAAAATAAAACCAGTGGTATCGGCTGGGGAGGGGGTGTGGTTGTGCTGGGGTTGTCGCGGGTTGCTTCATGTTGTCATACAACAGGAAAGCCATTTTCGAGTCGAGTCTGAATCTACAAGTCCGCGCCGGCTTTGGTGCTTTGCAGTACCCGGAGTGTTTGGCAGGATGCGCACGAATTGAGCCGGAAAGCGCCGTGGCCAAACAACAAGACAACCCAAATATTTATTGGCTGAAAGGGTTCAGCATCTTTTTGGTGGTGTTTGGCCATTTTTATGCCAGCACGTTTGTTGTGCCGGGATTCGATGTGGCCCGGCGGATGGTCTATCTCTTCCACATGCCGCTGTTCATGGCGATATCGGGCTTCCTGTTCGAACTCTCGCCGCCGCTACCGCTGGGCGCGCTGTTGGCCAAGAAATTCCAGCGGCTGCTGGTGCCCTATTTGACGCTTTCTGCTGTGATCTGGGGGGCGAAAAGCATTGCGGCCGCGTTGTCATTCAATCTGCAACGGGCGATAACGTCCGCTGACTGGGTGGCGGTGGCACTTTACCCGCATCATGGTTTTGCTGTTTTTTTGTGGTACCTCTACACGCTGTTTGTGATTTTTGTGCTGGTCGGCATACTGCAGAAATTCCGTGTGCCGCTCTGGGCGATGGGGCTGCTCGCCTTGGGCGCGCGTTTTATGCCGCTGCCGCGTGAGTTTTGTTTGAATCTCGTGGGTAATCACTGGATTTATTTCGTGTTGGGAATGGCGTTGAGTCATGTGCGCCGGCGTGAGGGCTTATTCCGTCATGGCCTCCTGACGGTTGGTGTGGCGGCGGCGTGGAGTGGATTTGCGGTATTAGCTTGGCTGGCCATCACCGGCTCGGGCCGGGCAGTGCATTGGTCGGAACTGGCGGCCTCACTTGCCGGGATCCTGGCGAGTTGGCTGACGTCCGTGCATCCCACGCTGAACCGCAGCTTGTGGCTCCGGCGCCTTGGTCGCACCTCGGCCAGCATTTATCTGCTGCACACGCTGGTGATGGGACTGACCCGCTATCTCTGGGAAGTGCAAATCGGCACGGGAAGCGTCTGGGCGCAAGCGCTGTTTTTTGTGAGCGCCATCGGTTTGGGGGTCTATGTCCCCATGCGCCTGCAAGAGACTTTCTTTGCGCGTTTGCCGTGGTTGAGCCGGCTGGTGTTGGGCACCACGGTGCGCAAATAATTGGCCTCAAGCCGCGCCAGCCAAATTTTACGCGTGTGCTTGGAAAGCGGCTTGCGGTGGCGGGGCATTGGCATTAGGTTGGTCACTCGAACTAGGACGAGGAGGTCAACGTGAATGTTGCCATTATCGGAGCCAGCAACAAACCCGAGCGTTACAGCCACCAAGCCGTGCTGCTGTTGGCGGCCAAAGGGCACGCCGTGTATCCCATCCATCCGGCATTGACGGAGATTGAGGGACACCCCGTTTATAAGCGACTGGCCGACATTCCGGTGCCGGTGCATACCATCACCATGTATGTGGGCCCCGCGCTCTCTGCCGGAATGGACGAAACCTTGATTGCCGCCAAGCCGCAGCGGGTGATTTTTAACCCCGGCACGGAAAATCCCGAGCTGGAAAGCAAGTTGGCGGCGGCGGGCATCCAAGTGGTGCAAGCCTGCACACTGGTGTTGTTGCGGACCAATCAGTTTGACGCATAATCAGCGCTCATAAACGCGAGCTTGCGTCTGTTGCCTCGCGTGCTTATGGTGCGCTCTCCTCAACAAGGAAAGATATGGCTGCTTTCACAGAATGGCTCAAAACCCTGGCGCCGGTAAATCAAGCGCTGGTGGGCACTCTTTTCACGTGGCTAATGACCGCGCTTGGCGCGGCGGCCATCTTTTTGACGCGTCAGCCCAGCCGAAAGTTTCAGGATGGCATGTTGGGCTTTGCGGCCGGCGTAATGATCGCGGCGAGCTTCTGGTCGCTGCTGGCGCCGGCCATTGAAATGTCGGGCGGGAGCTGGGTGCCGGCGGTCGTGGGATTTTTGGTGGGCGGCGTATTTTTGCGGCTGGTGGATATTGCGTTGCCGCACTTGCACGTGTATGCGGAGGACCCAGAGGGACGACGCAGCCATTGGAAGCGGAGCATCCTGCTGGTGACGGCTATCACGCTGCACAATATTCCGGAAGGGTTGGCGGTGGGGGTGGCCTTTGGCGCGGCGGCCATCGGCGAAAGCACCTATAGCGTGGCGGGCGCGATCGCGCTGACGATCGGCATTGGCATCCAAAACCTGCCGGAGGGGTTGGCAGTGGCCATGCCGCTACAACGCAGCGGGCTAACACGTTGGAAAGGGTTCATGTATGGCCAGTTTTCGGGCATGGTGGAGCCGCTGGCTGGTGTACTGGGCGCGGTGGCCGTCATTTATGCCCAGCCCATTTTGCCTTATACGCTCGCCTTTGCGGCCGGGGCCATGATCTTTGTGGTGGTGGAAGATGCCATCCCTGAAGCGCAGCGTAGCGGCAACAATGATATCGCCACGCTCGGCGCGATGGTCGGATTCGCGCTGATGATGACGCTGGACGTGGCGCTGGGTTGAACAGGACGATTTTTTGCGCCGTCCCGTTTACGGGTAGAGCAAATGCCGGAGGGAATAGTCCGGCCAGGGGGGGGCGGGGGTGCGGGTACCCCATAATTGGGTATAGAAATCCGGGCGCGAGCCGGGAAAACGCCAGAGTGCCGGGCCGATATATTCTTCCAAATGATGAAGCAGCGTGAAGGCTGCTTGTGCCGGGCGGTACGCGGTGGGATCGGCAACTTCAAACGCTAGGCCTGACAGAATGTGACCGTTTTTGTCAGGATATTCGGCTGGCGTCACACGGAGGCCGGGGAGTGGGGGCAATTGCAGGCGGGCGAGGTCGGCGTGGGCGGAGCCAAGTCGTTGGAAGGCCAGGGGGGTGCCGCGCGCGTGGTCCATTATGGGCAGCGCCTCGAAAAACACCGTCAACGGAAAGCACAGCGCGTTGGCCAGCGCGATGATGGCCGGCGAGGTGGTCTGCCAGTTGGGATAAATGGCCGCCAGCGGCAGCGACCGCGACAGATTCCGGCAAGGTGCGATACGCAAATCAAGCGCGGCAAGCTGCAACTCATCGCGTAAAAAGAGCGCCGTTTCGGCGGGTGTCATTTGGTAGCAAAACGGGGTGGGGATCATGCCGACAAACGAAGCGCAGGCGGGATCGAGCAGGGGCCCGTCGGGCGGCGTGAGCATCAAGGGGTCCGGGCGGTCGGCCACAATGACTGTTTTGCCGGCGTGCGCGCAGGTTTCCAGCAGCAGGCGCAGCGTGGAGACATAGGTATAGGCCCGGCAGGCGATGGTCTGAATGTCGTACACCACAACATCCACCAGCTCCAACATGGCCGCTGTGGGCGCGCGCGTTTGGCCATAGAGCGAAAAAATCGGAATGTTCCAATCGGCATGAGCCGTATCGGCAATGGTTTCGCCGGCGCCCCCACGGCCAAAGAAACCGTGCTCCGGACCAAAGAGCGCGGTAAGGTTAATCCCTTGGTCACGCAAAAACGCCGCGGAGTGGCGGCCATCGCGCACCACGCTGGCCGGGTGGGCCACGAGGCCCACGCGCCGGCCCGCCAGCCATTCCAGCGGCAGGTTTTCAATGCCCGGGGTAATGTCGTGGCGATTAGTCATGGCGCGTACCGTAGCAAAGCCGCGCCGCGCCGCCGATGCAATTTTTCGGTCCGCCGACGGGTGGACAGAGCGCGATGGTTTGGTCATAATGAACCCATGACAACCGCGCTTATTCGTCAACATTCCGCTTTGCTCCAGCAAGCTGCGGAGCAGATTGCCACCGCGCGCCATCTGACCGCATTCACGGGGGCGGGGATTTCTGTGGAAAGCGGCATCCCGCCATTCCGCGGCCCGGGCGGCATTTGGAACAAGTACGATCCGGAGGTGTTGGATTTGCATTTTTTCCAACGCGATCCGGAGCAATCGTGGGCAGCCATTCGGGAAATGTTCACTTGCTTTCTGGGCACAGCGGACCAAACGCCTGTGTTGCCCAATGCCGCGCATCAGGTGTTGGGCGAATGGGAGGCGGCAGGGGTGTTGAAAGTGGTCATCACTCAGAATATTGACGGGCTCCACGCAGCGGCTGGCAGCCGCAATTTGGTGGAATATCACGGCCATTGTCGCAGCATGACTTGCCTCGATTGTGCCAAGGAACTGCCCCTTGATCACACCACCACACGTGAGAGGGTGCCGCGCTGCGACTGCGGTGGCCTGCTCAAGCCGGACTTCATCTTTTTCGGCGAGGGAATTCCCAGTGACATGGTGGAGCGGTCCGAGGCCGCGGCCCGTCAAACCGACTGCATGTTGCTGGTGGGCACGTCCGGGGCAGTGTATCCGGCAGCGTTTCTGCCGGTGCTGGCCAAGCGGTTGGGCGCATTCATCATCGAAATCAATCCGGAGCCCACCGAGTTCACCAGCGGTGTGACGGACCTGCACCTGCCGCTGCCGGCAGGGGCGGCGCTGATGGAGCTCAATACGCAGGTCAACCGTTTTTTACACAATAATAAATCGTAATCCATGATTGACGCGCGGGGGACGGGGGCGTATTGTTCTGCGCAATTCCGCCGCCATCCGGGCATGAGAGTCCCGGCCGCGGCAGGTCAAACATAATACACGGAGATACGAAAATGGCGATCAAGGTTGGCATCAATGGATTCGGCCGCATTGGCCGGTTGGTTTTTCGCGCGGCGATGGAAAACCCGCAAATTGAAGTGGTGGGCATCAACGATTTGTTTGATTCCAAGCAACTGGCGTACATGCTGAAGTACGACAGCATCCACGGGGCGTTCAAAGGCACGGTGGAGGCCGCTGATAACGCGCTGGTGGTCAATGGCAAGAACATCCGCCTGACCGCGGAGAAGGACCCGGCGGCGCTCAAGTGGGGCGATGTCGGCGCGGAATACATTTGCGAATCCACGGGCTTCTTCCTCGAGAAGGCCAAGGCGGAAGGGCACATCCAGGCCGGCGCCAAGCGCGTGGTCATGTCGGCGCCTTCCAAGGACGACACCCCGATGTTCGTCATGGGCGTCAACCACAAGAGCTACGCCGGCGAAGCGTTTGTCTCCAACGCCTCCTGCACCACGAACTGCCTGGCGCCAGTCGCCAAGGTGCTGCATGACAACTGGGGCATCGCCGAAGGGTTGATGACCACCGTGCACGCGACCACTGCCACCCAAAAGACAGTGGACGGCCCGGGCGGCAAGAAGGACTTCCGCGGTGGGCGCGCGGCGGCGGGCAACATTATTCCGTCGTCCACGGGCGCGGCGAAGGCCGTGGGCAAAGTGATTCCGGCGTTGAAGGGCAAGCTGACCGGCATGGCCTTCCGCGTGCCGACGCTGAACGTCTCGGTGGTGGACCTGACCGTGCGCCTGGAGAAGGCCGCGGGCGCGGATGCGGAATCCGCCTATGCCGCCATCAAGGCTGCCATGAAGAAGGCTTCCGAAGGTGAAATGAAGGGCATCCTCGGCTACACGACCGAAGATGTGGTCTCCACGGACTTCAACCATGACGCGCGCACATCCATCTTTGACGCGGGCGCGGGCATCATGCTCAACCCCACGTTTGCCAAGGTGGTTTCGTGGTACGACAACGAGTGGGCTTATTCCAACAAGCTCCTCGACCTGATCGTGCACATGAACAGCGTCAAGTAGGCAATCCCGATTGATGATGAACCACGCGGAGAGCGGCAACCCCGCTCTCCGCCGTCATAAACAGGAGCGGCAAATGAACAAGAAGACCTTGCAGGATGTGGAGTTGAGCGGCAAGCGCGTGGTGATGCGCGTGGACTTCAACGTGCCTTTGAAGAATGGCGTGATTAGCGATGACACCCGCATTCAGGCGGCGTTGCCTTCGATCCGGCACATTCTGGGGCAGGGGGCGCGGCTGGTGCTGATGAGCCACCTCGGCCGGCCCAAAGGCAAGGGTTACGAGGCGGAGTTCAGCCTCAAGCCTGTGGCCGAGCATTTGGCCAAGGTGCTGGGCCAGCCGGTGGCCTTCGCCGCGGATTGCCTTGCCGCCGATGCTGAAGTGGCTGCGTTGCAGCCGGGGCAGGTCCTCCTGCTGGAGAATACCCGCTTCTACAAAGAAGAAGAAGCCAAGGTTAAAAAGACCGACGACATCTCCGAAGAGGACTACAAAGCCCAAAAGGCGGCACTGAAAGAAAAGCAAAAGGCCATGGCGAAAAAACTGGCCTCCTATGGCGATGTTTTCGTGAACGATGCCTTCGGCGCGGCGCATCGCGCGCACGCTTCCACAGCGGTGATCTGCAAATATATTCCGGTCAGTGTGAGCGGGTTCCTGCTGGAAAAGGAAATTCGCTATCTCGGCAATGCGGTGAATCATCCGGAGCGTCCGTTTGTGGCCATTTTGGGCGGCGCCAAGGTCAGCGACAAACTGGCTGTGGTGAACAACCTGCTGGACAAGGTGGACACGCTGATCATTGGCGGCGGGATGGCCTATACCTTCTTGAAGGCGCAGGGCCACGATGTTGGCCAATCGCTGTGCGAATTGGATCAACTGGATTACGCCCGCGACATGCTGGCCAAGGCCAAAGCCAACGGCAAAAAGCTGCTGTTGCCCGTGGACAACGTGGCGGCCGACAAGTTTGCCGCCGATGCCGCAACCCAGGTGGTGGGCAATGATATTCCCGCCGGCTGGATGGCGCTGGATATCGGCCCCAAGACCATCGCGGCCTACGCGGCGGCGATCCAAGGCGCCAAGACGGTGGTTTGGAACGGCCCGATGGGCTGCTTTGAAATGGCTCCGTTCGCCGCCGGCACGTTCGGCGTTTGCGAGGCGGTGGCCGCCAGCGGCGCCACCAGCATCATCGGCGGTGGCGATAGTGTCAGCGCCGTCAACAAGAGCGGCTTGGCCGCCAAGATGACTCACATCAGCACTGGCGGCGGCGCCAGCTTGGAATATCTCGAAGGCAAGGAATTGCCCGGCGTAGCCGCCTTGAGCGATAAGTAACCCCCAACCCGAACCCGCAAAGACAAGAGGACTCCCATGCGTAAAAAGATTGTTGCCGGCAACTGGAAGATGAACATGACCACGGCGGAAGCCGCGGCGTTGGTTAACACGCTCAAAGCCGATTTGGCCAATTTCCGTGAGGTGGAAGTGGTGGTGTGCCCGCCCTTTACCGCGCTGAGCACCGTGAGCGAATTGGTACACAACACCCACATTGATCTGGGCGCGCAAAACATGCACTGGGAAAAGAACGGCGCGTTCACGGGCGAAATCTGTGCCAGCATGCTGCGTGAACTGTATTGCCATTATGTGATTTTGGGCCACAGCGAGCGGCGGCAGTATTTCGGCGAAACCGATGCCATCGTCAACCGCAAGACCAAGGCCGCGCTGGCCGCCAGTCTGCACCCGATTGTGTGCGTGGGCGAAACCTTGCAGGAACGCGAAGCCGGCAAAGTGGAAGAAGTCATTACCACCCAGGTCAAGGGCAGCCTCGCGGGTTTGTCGGCCAAGGAAGTGTTGGAATCCGTGATTGCCTACGAGCCGGTGTGGGCCATCGGCACCGGCAAAACGGCCACCAGCGACCAAGCGCAGGAGGTCCATGCGTTGATCCGCAACGTGCTGACGGGGATGTTCGATGCCACGGTGGCCCAGAGCGTGCGGATTCAGTATGGCGGCAGCGTCAAGCCCGCCAACGCCAAGGAACTCTTCAGCATGCCGGACATTGATGGTGGCCTGATTGGCGGCGCCGCGCTGGATGCCAAGTCATTCATTGACATTGTGCGCGCGGCGGTCTAAATAGTCGGGTCTTTCAGGTTGCAAGGAGTTTCCCCATGAGCATTCTCATTACTCTGCTGTTGTTAGTCGAAGTCATCACGGCGTTTTTGCTGATCGTGGTGATTTTGGCCCAAAAGTCCAAGGATCAAGGCTTGGGCATGGCGTTTGGGAGTGGCATGGGCGAGAGCCTTTTCGGCAGCCGGGCGGGCAACGTACTCACGCGGATGACCGTCACCCTGATCATTGTCTTCACCATTACGACGGTTGTGCTGGGGATTCTGTTCTCCGGTGGACGTGAGGCATCGCGCAGCGGTTCGGTGATGGATACCGTGGACATGAGCCGGCAGGTGCCGGCGGCGCCTGTGGCGGTGCCAGCTCCGAGTGCCCCGTTGTTGCCGGAAGAGCAGCCGTTGGTTGCCACGGAGGAAGTCCCTTCCGCCGCGCAAACGCTGCAAGTGGATGCCGAGGGCAACCTGCAACCGGTGGAAGGTGCTTCAGGTGAAGCTGTCGTCCCGGAGACGGTGGTAGCGGTTGAGGAAACGGCTGCCGAAGCAGGATCTCCGGCAGAAGTTGAAGTTGAAGCCGTTGTGGTGGAGACACCTGCTGAAGCTCCGACGGCACCCGCCGAAGTCGAGGAAGCCGCTCCCCAAGACTAATGAAGTCCGGCTGGTTGACCACATCCCCGCGCACGGCCTGCGCGGGGATTTTATTTGCCCTGCTGCTGCTGGCTGCCGGCGGTTGCGGCAGCGCGCACCAGACCGAACAAGCCACAGACACCCTGCACCTCACCACTATGCGCATTCGCGGTTTCGATCCGGCCCACTCCGTGGATGAGGCTTCGGTGCGCGCGGCGGGCTTGGTTTACGAGGGCCTTTTGCAATATAGCTATTGGACCCGCCCATACCGTGTGGAGCCACTGCTGGCCGCCACCATGCCAGAGCTGTCCGCTGACGGCAAAACATGGCGCTTCCTGCTGCGATCCGGCATCTATTTTGCCGATGACCCTTGCTTTGTAGCCAGCGGCGGCAAAGGGCGCGAGCTGATGGCCGCGGATGTGGCGTATTCCATTCGCCGGATCGCCGACACCAAGGTCGGCTCCAGCGGCTACTGGATTTATCGCGGCAAGATCGTGGGGCTGGATGAGTTTCGCGCCGCCAGCCAAAGTGAAGAACCCACGGACTATGAATACCCGGTGGCCGGGCTGGAAGTCATCGGGCCGCACGAGCTGGCCATCCATCTCAACGAACCCTATCCGCAATTGCCTTGGGTATTGGCCATGCCGTATGCCTTTGTTGTGCCCCGCGAGGCGGTGGAGTATTACGGCACCGATTTCGTGAATCATCCCGTGGGCACCGGACCGTATGTTTTGGCTGCATATCGGCAGAATTACCGCTACGAATACCGGACCAACCCCAAGTGGGCGGAAACCGGCCGCGTTGATCCAATGCCCGCCCCGGACGGTGCTGCAACCGGCGTGGCCTTGCCGCAAATCCCGCGCATTGTGTGTTCAGTGGTGGGGGATCCGGCCACTGCCTGGCTCATGTTCATGGCCGGACAACTGGACCTGACGGAGATCAGTCGCGACCAGTGGGACAGCATCATGGCCCCGGACCAAACCTTGCGTCCGGAGTTGGTGGCCAAAGGCATCGTGTTGAGCAAGGCACCGCAGATGGCGGTATCTTACACATCGTTCAACATGGATGATCCCGTCGTGGGGAATAATAAACTGCTCCGCCAAGCCCTGACCTGCGCGTTTGATTTCGACGCATGGCAAACCTTTCAAAACGGTCGCGTGGAAAAAGCCAACGGCCCGGTGCCGCCGGGCGTGGCCGGGCACGCGACCAACCCGCCGCCATACTCTTTCGATTTATCGCGCGCGCGCGAGTTGCTGGCCGCCGCCGGTTATCCCGGCGGCAAGGACCCCGCCACCGGACGGCGCTTGAAACTTACCCTGGAGATTGGGCAGGCCGACAATCCCGAAGCACGCCAAGCCGCTGAGCTACTGGCCAGCTTCATGGAAAAAATCGGCGTGGTGGTGGAGCTCAGTTACAATAACTGGCCCACTTTTCTGCAAAAACTGGAACGCCGCGAAGCGCAGATGTTCAGCGTATCGTGGCTGGCCGATTATCCGGACGCGCAAAATTTCCTGCAGCTTTTTGCCAGCGAAAATAGCTCGCCGGGCCCCAACCGCGCCAACTATCACAATCCCGAGTTTGACCGTTTGTACCGCGTCATCCTTGCCTTGCCGCCCTCGCCGGAGCGCGATGAAGCCTGCCGGGCGGCGCAAGCCATTCTGATGGAGGATTGTCCTTGGATCATCACCGGCCATGCGCGCGCGTTCAATGTGCGGCAAGCCCGACTGCAAGACTATCAGCGCCATGATTTTTCGTGGGGCAAGGAGAAGTATTGGCGCCTGGCGCCGACCGCTCCTTGAACCCGTCGCGCGGTTCGACATCCGCCGCGCCCAAAAGCCCGATTTTGGCGGGGTAAAGCCGCGCACAAAAAGAATTGTCTTTTGTCCGCGGGTCGGCACAATGGCCGCGTAGTTTTTTGGAGGAAACAACATGCGTAACTTCGTGACAAGTATGGTTCTGGCCTGCTGCCTGCTGGCCGCGACGGGAACATTTGGCCAAGGGGAAGGCACCACGTTCGACAGCAAATACAATGCCGTGCTGAGCAAGTTGCAGAGCATGGGCTATGGCTACTATTCCGCCAAGGAATGGGAGGACATTGACCGCGCAGTGCAAGAACTGGTGACCGATGCCGCGCAGCGCGATGACGGCGATGCGTTCGTGAAAGCCGTGGTCATCAAGGCGATGGTGTTGAGCGATATGCGCCGCCAGCACGCGGATGCCGTCAATGAACTGGTGGCGGCCCGCAAGAAAGTGGCCAAGATGGCCGGCGTGGATGCGTCCAAACTTTTTGTGAAGCAGGCGGAAGTGCTGGCCGAAGCCGGCGACAGCGCGGGCGTGCAAAACGTCATTGCGGAATACAAAGCCAGCAAGTACTACAACCCGAAACCCTATGCGTGGTCGGGCATGACGCAGCCCGGCGACCCGCTGCTGGTGGCCCGGCCCAATGCCACCACGGGCGACTCGCTGCCGTTGACCATCATGGAGCACGCGGTCATTCGCGCCAAGAGCGCCCCGGGCGTCATTTTCCCCGATGCAACCTTGACCGATATCAACGGCCGCTCGTTCACTTTGTCCAGCTTGCGCGGCAAGGTGGTGCTGGTGGATTTCTTTGCCCGCGGCTGGAAGGTGTGGGAAGAGAATCTGCCGCAAGTGCAGGACCTCTGGACGCGCTATCATCCGCAGGGCTTTGAAGTCGTGAGCATTTGTCTCGAACCCAACGCGGTCGGCTTGGAATCGGCCGGTTTGCCGTGGTCCGTGGTGGCCGGCGCGCCAAGCATCACGCGCCCGCTGGGGATTTTCGGCCAGACCACCAGCTATTTGCTGGATCAAAACGGCGTGATCATCGCGCGTGATTTGCGCGGCCAGGATTTGGCATTTGCGGTGCGGCACGCGCTGAGCAAATAGCCGGTGGGCGAGCGGGCGTGGCCTCTCCAGTCTTTCATGGATTGGCCGGCGCCGGGCTGACCTTGTTGCTGGCGGGAGGGGACCCCCTCCCGCCTTTTGCATCCACAGGCCGCCGGTGGCTGGCGTTGGGCGCGGGCGGCGTGGTCGCCTGCCTGCCGGATGTGGATTACCTGCCGGGCCTCTGGCGCGGCTATCTGAACACCACGCATCAGCAAATGACACATAGTCTGGTATGGACCGTATTGGTGGCGGCGGGCCTTTGGCTGTTGGGGCGTGCGTGGCGGCCGGCACTGTTCGGCCGGCGGATGCTGGGACTGCTCCTCGTGCTGCTGGGGAGCCATCTGCTGATTGATGGGGTGACTGCCGACCGCCTCGCGCCTTATGGGTTCCCGCTGTGGGCGCCATTTTCGTTCCGGCCAGTGTTGGCGTCCTTCTCGTGGTTCCCCGCGTGGCAAAAAACAGCGCTGGCCGATTTGTGGCATTGGCACAATGTGTGGGCGCTGACGCGCGAAGTGGTGTTCGGTCTTCTTTTGTTGGGCGCGTGTGCTTGGGTAAAGAGAGGCTGGACGCACCGCCAACCCGCGTTATGATGAAAAGATGAATCAGTTGCACCCAGACGAAGTGCCCACCACCTTGGGCGTGATTGCCGGCCGCGGCTCCTATCCGCGCCAACTGGCGCGCTCCGCCCACGCGCAAGGGGTGCAACGCGTGGTGGCCTTCGCTTTCAAGGGCGAAACCGAGCGCGCCATCATGCGCGATGCCGATGAGGTGGTCTGGATCCGCCTGGGCTGTCTCGGCGAGCTGCTTGACGCTATCAAAGCGCGCGGCATCACCAACATGGTGATGGCCGGCCAAATCATGCCCACGCGGCTGTTCACGCTCCGGCTGGACGCCAAAGCATTAGCCGTGCTCAAGACCCTGCCCAAGCGCAACGCCCACACTATTTTCGGCGCCATTGGCAACGAGTTGCAGGCCATCGGCGTCAACCTGCTGCCCGCGTATCGTTTCATGGAAACTGAGATGCCGGCCGCTGGCCTGTTGGGTCAGCGCGCGCCGGATGAGCGCGAGCAGGCGGATATTGAGTTGGGCGCGCAAGTTGCCAAAGCCACCAGTGGGCTGGAAATTGGCCAAACGGTGGTCATCAAGGAAGGCACCGTGTTGGCGGTGGAAGGCTTTGAAGGCACCGATGAAACCATCCTGCGCGCCGGCCGCCTCGGCGGGGCGGGTGGGGTAGTTGTCAAAGTCGCCAAGCTGGGCCATGACATGCGCTTCGACATTCCCATCATCGGCACGCGCACGTTCAAGATGCTGCGCAAGGCCCGCATCTCCTGCCTGGCCGTGGAAGCCGGTCGCACCATCTTGCTGGAGCGGGAAAAACTGGTGGCCGAAGCCAACCGGCTCGGCATTGCTTTTACCGCTTTTTCATTGGATCGCATTGTCCCCTAACGCGCGAGGTCGCCATGTCAACCCAACCCACCAAAATCAAAACCGGCGTTATTGGAGTCGGCAGCCTGGGCCAGTGGCACGCGCGCATTTACTCCGAAATGCCCGATGTGGAACTGGTCGGTGTGTATGACGCGGACCGCAAGCGCGCACAGGAAATTGCCGAGCGCTACCACACCCGCGCGTTTGCCAGCATCGCCGAATTGACCGCCGCCGCCGATGCGCTGAATGTGGTGGTGCCGACGGATAAACACCGTGAAGTGGCCGGACAGATCATCGCCCAAGGCCGCCACGTGTTGGTGGAAAAACCCATTGCGGCCAGCACCGCAGAAGCTGAGGAATTGGTGGCCTTGGCCCAGGAGCACAATGTTATTTTGCAGGTGGGCCATGTTGAGCGGTTCAACCCCGTGCTCACCGCCATCAATCCCGCCAAGCAAAAAGCCCATTACATTGAAGCCCTGCGAATCGCGCCATATCCACCACCGCGCTTTGGGCTGCTGCCCCGCGGCACCGAAGTAAGCGTGATCCTCGACCTGATGATCCACGATCTGGAAATCATTTTGCACCTCGTGCAATCCAAGGTGGTGGACATCCGCGCCGTCGGCGTGCCCGTGCTGAGCAAAAGCGAGGACATCGCCAACGTGCGCCTGCGTTTTGAAAACGGCTGCATTGCCAACGTCACCGCCAGCCGCATCAGCACCGAAAAGCAGCGGAAAATCCGCGTGTTTCTGGATGACTCCTATGTCTCGCTCGATTATCAGGAGCAGACCGGCAAAATCCTGCGCAAAAAATTGCTGGGGATTTCCCAGGAACAAATTCCGATTCACAAAGGCGAACCGCTGGCGTTGGAATTACGGTCGTTCGTGGACTGCATTCGCAGCCGCGCCAATCCGCTGGTCAGCGGCGCGCATGGCGCCGAGGCCTTGAAGCTGGCCGTGGCCATTTGTCAGAGCATCCGGCAGGGACCCACCTGATGAAGCGTGTGTTGATCATTGCCGGCGAAGTCTCGGGCGACCAGCATGCCGCCCGCCTCGTGCGCGACTTGAAAAAAGTTCGCACCGATGTCGAGTGGTTCGGCATCGGCGGGGAGGCGCTGCGCGCCGAAGGGGTCAACACCTGGGTGGACTTGGACCAGATGGCCGTGGTGGGGTTCTGGGAAGTGCTCGTGCGCTATCCGTTTTTCCGCCGCGTATTCAAGCAAGTGACCCAGCGCCTGAAGCGCGAAAAGCCCGACGCGGTGCTGCTGGTGGATTATCCCGGCTTCAATCTGAAAGTCGCCGAAAAAGCCCATGAATTGGGCATTCCGGTATTTTATTACATCAGCCCGCAGGTTTGGGCGTGGCGCCCGGGGCGCATCCCCAAAATGGCGCAAATCCTCAACCTGTTGATGGTGATTTTCCCGTTTGAAGTCGGCGTCTTCAAGGGTACGGGCCTGCGCACGGAATTCGTGGGGCACCCGTTGGTTGAATCCGTACAGAGGACCTTGGCCACGCCCTCGGCGCCCCTGCCGTGGCCGGACGGCAAAATTTATGTGGCTCTGCTGCCGGGGAGTCGTCGGCTGGAAATCAAACGCGTGCTGCCGCCCATGCTGGCGGCGGCCAGGGAAATCCGGCGCCGCCATCCGGATACGGTGTATCTGGTCGCGGCGGCCAACGATGAAATCGCCGCGTTGATCCGGGCCCAAATCGAGGCGCTACCGGCGGCAGACCAGCAATCCATCGCGGTTGTGGTGGGGCAAGTGCGTGATGTGGTTCGTCAAGCCCGCGCCGCCATGGTGTGTTCCGGCACGGCCACCATCGAGACCGCCCTGCTAAAATGCCCCATGATTGTGGTGTACCGCACCAATCCGCTGACCTACCTGTTCGGCCAGCACTTGGTGAAAGTCCCTTGGCTGGGCATGGTCAACCTGATTGCCAACCGCCAGCTCTGCCCGGAGTTCATCCAGAGCTATGCGCAGCCCATCGCCATGGCCAATGCCCTTGAACCGCTTCTGGAAAACTCATTCGCGCGCACGGTGCAACTCTCCGGTTTTGAAGAAGTTGCCCACAAGTTGACCGGCACACCCCGAAAGAATGCCGGCCAACTTGTCGCGGAAGCCCTCGGCGACTAATCCGACGCCGCCGGCACCGCGCAAATAAAACGGATAAAACCGTTTTTTGCGCTTGCATTCCCGGCCCAAGGTCGTATGCTACGGGTGCAATTTGAAACAGATTGCGGGGTGGAGCAGCCCGGCAGCTCGTCAGGCTCATAACCTGAAGGTCCTTGGTTCAAATCCAAGCCCCGCTACCATCTTGGGCTCCAAACTACGGTTTGGAGCCTTTTTTCGTGCCCGCCGGCGGGACGACTGGCCGCCTCAATCTATCTTTCGACGATGAGGGAGCGGTCGTAGCGGTCGTGGGAGGCGTTGAGGAACTCGCCGGAGAGGGCGAGGCATTGCTTGGGGCAAATCTCGGTGCATTGTCCGCACTGGATGCATTGCGAGACGTAAAAACGCACTTTCTTGACGGCCGGGATGGCCTCGATGGCGTGAGCAGGGCAGACCTTGATGCACAGGTTGCAGCCGATGCAGGTTTCCCGATTATAGGTCATTTTGCCGCGCAGCCGTTCCGGGGCGGGCACGGGGGGATTGAGTTCGGCCTTGCCTTGGTTCACCTCGTCCAACAGTCCCGTAACGGTAGGCGGCAGTTGGGGGGCGGGGAAGGGGTTGGTGTTGGGCTTCTTGAACAGGCTGCTCAACAGATCGGGCACAATGGGGAAAGTCATCGCAAATTCTCCGGTTAGAACAGGGCGTCAGCCATCACTAAAAACATTCCGAGGAGCGCCAGCACGCCCAGGATTTTCCAATATACATCCACCACTTGGTTGATGCGGAAGCGGGCCACGGAAATCCGCACCAGCGTGACGGAGAAGAACATCACCACCAGCAGTTTCAGGATGAAGAATGCCAGATTGATCATGGCGGCAGTGGTGGCGCAGCAGGCCACAGCGAGGATATCCGTGAGGTTCCACGGGAAGAACAAGCCCACGATCAGCGAGGTGACCACAATGGTTTTGACGGCCAGCGAGAGGGTGAACAGCGCCAGATTGCGTCCCGAATATTCCACCAGCAGGCCGCCGGCAATTTCCGTTTCGGCTTCGGGGGCGTCAAAGGGGATGCGGCCCAATTCGCCGGGCACCACCAGCAGCATGGTCACCAGCAGCAGCAACAGGCCCATGAAACCCACCGGGCCCACAAGCGTCCAGACGGGCTGCGCAGCCACGGTCGCCAGCGAAAACGGATGCTCGATGCCGAGGCTGGCAAACTTCCACGCAAACGCGATGATCGTGGCGGCGAGGGGCAGTTCATAGGCGATCATGGTGACCATTTCGCGCTGGGCGCCGATGGTGGCATAGGGCGATCCGGCCGCCAACCCGCCGGCCACCATGGCCAGCGCGGGCAGAATCAGCAGATACATGATCAGCACCAAGTCGCCATGGCCTTGCAGGATCGGCAAGCCGGGGATGCCGGCCATGGGGATATAGAGCAGGATGGTCACAGCCGAGGCCAGCGCCACGACCGGCGCGCCATTGAACAGCCACGGGATGGCATTGGCCGGCACCACGTTTTGCTTGATCATCAATTTGGCGATGTCCAGAAACGGCTGGCGGACGGGCGGGCCGATACGCGCCTGCATCCGGGCGGCCAAAACACGGTCAATGCCGGCAAACCAGAGCCCGCCGACCATGCTAAAGAAAGCCATGATCAACGCGCCGCCGGCGGCCAGAAGAATCTCGTTCACGCTCATGGGGTCTTACCTCGCGGAAAGCGACGCTTGAATGCGCCGGGTTTTTTCCACCGACAGCCGGTGCAGTTCGGCCTTGGTCAGCACGCGCCGGTTGCCATCCTGCACCAGGGCGACGCGGTCGGTGCAGGAGATGCACGGGTCAATGGAGGCGGCAATGATCGGGATATCGGCGATTTGTTCGCCCTCCATCATGGGAATCCACGACAGATAGTTGGAGTAGGACGAGGCCTTGACCTTCCAGGAGACGGGTTCATCCTTGCCGGCTTCCAGGCGCACATAGTGCATGACTTCGCCGCGCGGGGCTTCGTGGCGGCCCACGGCTTCGCCGGCTGCGCCTTTGAGCTTGGCCAGCAGCACGGCCGGCTTGGGAATGGCCAGCAACGGCCCATCAGGCATTTGCTCCAGCAGTTGCCGGACCAGCGCGATGGACTGCTTGACTTCCAGCAGGCGCACCACGATGCGGTCATAGACGTCGCCGCGCACTTCGCCGGTGAGCCGGTCAGGCGTCATGTATTCAATGTCCAAATCCGCGTAGCCGGCGTAGGGGTGGTCCACGCGCACATCCTTCTTGATGCCCGAGGCGCGCGCGGTGGGGCCCACGGGACACAACTGGCGGGCTTCTTCATAGGTCAGCACGCCGCAGTCGCGGCAGCGCATTTGCACGGTGGTGTCATCCAGAAAAACGCGAGCCAACTGGTCGTAGGCGTTGTCGAAGAACTTCATGGATTCCTCGATGCGCGGGAATTGCTCGCGGGTGATGTCGCGCCGCACGCCGCCGATCTGGATCATCGCGTAGTGGACGCGGTTGCCGGTGAGGTACTCCACCAAATCCATGACGTTTTCGCGCACGCGCCAAGCCAGATAAAATGCAGAATCGAAGCCCAGCTCGTGGGCGGCCACGCCGGCCCAAAGCAGGTGGGAGTGGATGCGCTCCAGCTCGCCCACGATGGAGCGGATATAGTGCGCGCGCACCGGCACCTGGATTTGCGCGATCTGCTCCACGGCCCGCACGAACGAAATCGAGTGCGTAATGCCGCAGATGCCGCAAATCCGCTCGGCCAGATAGATCACCTGAATGCAATTGCGGCGCAGGCCCATCCATTCGATGCCGCGGTGGGACATCCCCGGTGCGAAATCGGCCTTGATGATGCGCTCGCCCTCGACATCGAGGTTGAACATGACCGGTTCCTTAAGCGCGGGGTGCGCCGGACCGATTTGCGTAAAGTAGCCGGAGGGTTTTTTGACTTCGATGGTTTTCATACGCGTGCCTGCAGCGGGGTGGGTTATGCGGTGGGGGGCTCCGGGGTGGGGGCGGGGGGAGTGTCGTCCAGTTGCAAGGAATCGCGGCCGGTGGCCCAGAGTTCCTTGACCATGTCGGGCGGAATTCCGGTTTCATCCTTGCGCCAAGGATATACGCCTTCCGGGAAATCTTCGGGCAGGAAGAGCCGGCGGCCATCGGGGATGTCCACGACTTCGATGCCGAGCATTTCCTGTTTTTCGCGTTCGCTGGTGAGCGCGCCGGGGATGATGCCGGTGATGGTGGGCGTCCGCAGGTCGGACTTGTCCAGCGAAATGGTGAGGGTGACGAGGATTTCTTCGCGCGGAATGCCCCAGTAAATGTAGAAGTGATACATCAGGTCCACTTGCGCGCCGGTGTCGGCGTGGGCAATGACTGAGACGTGGGGATAATGGATATCCGCCAGCCGCCGCAGCGTGGGCAGGAGCGCCTCGCGCGTGATGTGCAGCCACACCTGCCGGCTCTTGCGGCCCTTGGCGCCTTCGGCCCATTCGGTGCACCGCGCGGAAATAAAGCCCGCGCCGGCGGCGGCTTGCAGGGTGTCCGCGATTTCTTGGGGAGTGAGGAGTTTCATGCTGATTTCTCCGCGGCTTCGAGGCGGGCCAGAATCTTGACCACGCCGTCAATGATGGCTTCGGGGCGGGGGGGGCAACCGGGCACGTACATGTCCACCGGGACCACTTGATCCACGGGTCCCACCAGCGTGTAGGAGTCGTAAAACGCGCCGCCGGAAGTGCCGCACGCGCCGATGCACAACACGATTTTCGGATCAGGCATTTGCTCATACACGCGGCGCAGGCGTGGCGCCATCTTGCGCGTGACCGGCCCGCTAATCAGCAGGATGTCGGCATGGCGCGGCGAGCCGACCACCTTGATGCCGAAGCGTTCGAGGTCATAGCGTGGCGTGACCGTGGCCACGGTTTCAATTTCGCACCCGTTGCACGACCCGGAATTGAACAGGAAGGCCCACAGGGATTTGCCTAAAGTTTGGGAAAGTTTCATCGTTTGCCGTTCACTGGTTTCTGTTCATCCATTCTTCATTCATCATCTGCAAGGGTAGGGGAGCCTCAGCCCGCCAGCGTCACCAACACCATCACCGCCATGACGCCGAGCACCCACGCCACATAATCGGTGGGCACGCCCGTGTGCAGCGGCACCAGCCGCGCGTAATAGCCCTTGAGCGACTCCAAAAATCCCCAGTACATGTTGGAGGCTGGAATATGGCTGCCGCCCGCCGCCGGCTCTTCGTTGCCTGAAATAAACGGCTTGAGGCCGGAATCTTCGCGGTAATCCTTGCGCCCGCGGGAGCGGATCAGCAGCGCCACAACCAACACCACGGCGAACGCCACCACCCACAACAGCGGATTCCATGCGCCGTAGCCGGTCAACAGGGTTTGTGAGGTATCCATGCGCTCATCCTCCGAAAATCGTGGCGATATAACCGGCGCGGTCGCACAACGCATTGACTGCCGGCGTGATCAAATGGTCAATAAACGGGCGCGGCACCAGCCCGGCGGCCATCACCACCACGGCCAGCAACGCCATGCCCACCCACATGGCCGCCGGCACTTCGCGCGCCGCGGCATATTCCGCGCGGCGCGCCCCGAGGAACATGGAGTGGAACACCTTCACAAACGAAGCCAACGTCAGGATGCTGACCACCATGGCCACCACCGCCAGGAACGGCGAGAAGCGGAACACGGATTCATAGATCAGCAGCTTGGAGGCAAACCCGTTGAACGGCGGCACCCCGGCGATGGCCAGCGCGCCGATCATGAAGAACACCATCGTCCACGGCATGGTATGGCCCAGCCCACCAAGTTTGTTGAGGTTGCGCGTGCCGGTGCGGTAGAACACCGCGCCGGCGGTCAGGAAGAGCAGCCCCTTGTACATGGCGTGGTTGAAAATGTGGAACAGGCCGCCGGCCATGGCCGTCTTGCCGAACTCCTCCAGCGCCGCGCGGTTGCCCAGCACGGCCAGCCCCACGCCCACGCCCAGCAGCATGTAGCCGGTTTGCGATACCGCGTGGTAGGCCATCAGGCGTTTCACATCCTTTTGCGGAATGGCCATGGTCACGCCGATGAACATGGACAGCACGCCCAGAATGATCAGAAACCAGCCGAACGTGGCCCAGCTCAGCAGCGAACCGTAGAGCGTGTAGAGAATGCGGAAAAGTCCGTAGAGGCTGGCCTGGCTGGAGACCACCAGAAACGCCGTCACCGAGGAGGGCGCGGTGGTGTAGGAGTCCGGTGTCCAAAAGTGCATGGGCACCGCGCCGCACTTCATGGCCAACGGCACCACCAGCAGTACCAACGCCACCTTGTCCAGCACCGTGAACTGCAAGCGCGACGCCAGCGCCGCGATGTTCAGCGCGTTGTACTGCGCGAACAAAATGCCGATGGCAATCAACACCGCCAAGGCGCCCACCGTGCTCAACAGCGCGTACTTCAGGCCGGCCTCGACGGCCACGCCTTCATCAATCCGGTACGCCACCAGCGCCGCGCCGGCCAGCGAGCTGATTTCCAGGAACACGAAGAAGTTGAACAAGTCGCCCGTGGCCACCATGCCCAGCACGCCCGTCACCAACAGAAAGAGCATGGCATAGAACGTCTCGAGGCCGGATTGCCGCGCCTCGGCATTCAGGGAATACAGCGTGATCGCCAGCGATGAGCACGACGCAATCACAATCATCAGCGCGCTCAGCGCGTCCACCGCGAACATGATGCGGATGGGGAAGGCGGCATCGCCCGGCAGGGTTTGGGTGGGATCGCCCGCGCCGAACACATACAGCACCGGGCCGGTGGTGAACACCTGCCACGCCAACAAGAGGCCCACCGTGGCGGTCAACGCCGCGCCCAAAAACACCCATGCCGTCCGCACCCAGCGGCCCGCCGCGCCCACCAGCGGCATCAGGAAGGCGGCAAACAGGGGCGTGGCAATCAACAGCGCCGGCAAATGTCGCATGATCATCGTGCTCATCATCAACCTTTGAGTTTCCGGATGTCCCGGGCATCCACCGTGCCGTACTTCTTATACAGGATCATCGCAAACGACAGCATCATGGCCGAGGTCGCCACGCCGATGACAATGGACGTCAGCGTGAGCGCCTGCACCGTCGGCAGCACCATGTGCAGCGAGGGCACATTGGTGAAAATGGGCGCCACGCCATCCTGCCGGTAGCCAATGGCCACCAAAAAGAGATTCACGGCCGACTCCAGAATGGAGAGGCCCATCAGGATCTTGATCAAGTTGCGCTTGAGGACCATGGCCCCGAGGCCGATCACCACCAGCAGCACCACCGTAAAAAACGGTAAATCCAGGAGCAGGCGCGTCATCATGGCTTCTTCTCCTTGGTACCGGAAATCATGTAGAGCAGGATGATGCTCAACCCGCCCAGCACCTCGATCCCCACGCCCACGTTCAGCAGCGGGATCAAGCCGCCGGTGGCCAACTCGCCGCCGTTGGGGCCGAATTCCATCACCTTGCCCACCCAGCCGCCGGTTTGGGTCAACCAGTTGGCCATGAACGGCAGCCCCTTGAGCAGGCCGCTCAAGCCCGCCAGCAGGAACAGCATCAGGCCGGTGGCCTCGCAGACTTTGAGCACGCCCTTGCGCAGGCGGCCCGTAATATCCTCATAGCTGCGCGCCACGATCAGCAGCGCCGCGCCGGTAGCCATCACCGCGCCGCCCTGGAAGCCGCCGCCCGGCGTCAGGTGGCCGTGCATCACCACATACAGCCCGAAGGCGAGGCAGAAGGGATAAAACACATCGGCGGTCGTCCGCACGATTTTAGTCATTTTCATATTCTTCCCCTTCGTGCAGCTTGCGGAACATCATGCCCACGCCCAGCACTGCCGTGAACAGGACGGTGGCCTCGCCGAGGGTGTCGAACCCGCGGAAGTCGAACACCACGCTGGTCACCACGTTGTTGGCGCCCGTCTGGGTCTGGCTGTTGCGGATGAAGTATTCATCCATGTCGGCCTTGCACGGCTGGCCGAACGGCAAATCCGTGACGATGTAAAGCAACCCGCCAAACAGGATCAGCAAGATCGCGTAGAGAACGGCAGTTTTCATTGGTCGTGCTCCTCATGCCGCTTGGTGCCGCGGATGGCGATAATGAAAATGGCCGTGGTCAACCCCGCGCCAATGCCCGCCTCCGCAATCGCCACATCCGGGGCCTGCAAAATATAAAACTCCAGCGCCAGCAACAGGCTGAATGCCGCCGAGGCAATGGCCGCCGCCAGCAAATCCTTGAACGCCACCACCATCACGGCCGTGGCCAGCAGCCCCAGCAGCACCAACGCCTGCAACACCAGAAACGCGGTCATGGCTTGCCCTCCAAATGGTCCACCACGGCCTGCACCGGGCGGTGGCCGCGCCGATAGGCCGCGCGGGCGATGGCGTGCGCACCCGTGGCATTGGTGATCGCCAGCACCACCACGGCAATCACCGTGTGCAGCGCCAGCGTCGCATACTGGCCGTCCAGCGTGTGCCAGTATTGTCCCGCGGCATAAAGCACCACCGCGATGGACGTGAAGATGCTCCCGAATGTCGTCGCCTTGGTGTCCGCGTGCAGGCGCGTATAGACATCCGGAAAACGCAGAATGCCAATTACGCCCAGCGTGTTGAAAAACAGCCCGATGCCCAGCGCCACCCAAATCAGCACGTTGAGGATCACAGCTCACCTCCCAGATATTTGGCAATGAACAGCGTCCCCACGTAGGACAGCAGCGCGTAGATGATCGCCACATCAATAAAGATGATCTGCTTGAACGCCACGCCCAGCACAATCATCGAGGCCACCACCAGCGTGTTGATGGCGTCCAGCGCCACCACGCGGTCGGCCGCCGTGGGCCCGCGCACCAGCCGGACCATCGCCAGCAGCATCAGCGCGCACAGCACCGACACCGTGAACATCCAGATGCTCATTCCGCAATCCTCCTGACCCAAGCCGGGCAGTTGAACAACCCGAATACCTCTTCGGCCTCGAGAAACTCGCGCGCCTTGGTCTCGTCCGCGAGGTTGATGAAATGCACGTAGAGATCGTTGGTTTCCTCGTCAATATCCACCGTCAACGTCCCCGGCGTCAGCGTAATGGAGTTGGCGAGCATCAGCGTGCCCACATCGGTTTTCATGCCGCTCTTCACGCGCATAATGCCCGGCCGGATGCGCCCCGTAATCACGCGGTAGGCCACATCCACGTTGGCCTTGGCCATTTCCAGAAAGAACGGCCCCACCGCGTAGGCCACCCCCAGCACCCACCGCACCGGGTTCAACACCGCCCGTTGGCGGGCATGGGCAAAATACTTTCGCGCCACCAGCCCCACCGCCAAAGCCACAAAGCAGGCCACCACCAGTTCTGTCGGCGCCCAAAAATGCAGAACGGAGCCCGAACCTGCCGTCAACAGCAGATACACCGCACCCGAAAACAAAGCAGTTACGATAAAAGCGAGCATACTTTCCTATCTGAATACAAACCAAACCGACGCTATCAAGTCCACGTCGCGCTTTCCAACCAAAACTTTGCGACTCGATATTGCGCGCAGAGTAAACCGTTTTACACCGCTGGCAAGCTTTTTTTGTTTTCCGCCCCGGCGCACGATTCCGGTGCGGCCCGATCTATCCCCGCCGTATCCCAAAAGACCGCAGGGCAGGGGAGGGTACTCGCCTCGCTCCACGCCGCAAAACCGCCATCGCGCCGTCACCGGACTTGCGCCCTCCGGCCATTGCCCCTATAGTCCCGCCTTTGTCAATCACAAGGAGACTCATCATGGCCAAAGCAAAAAAAACATTGGATGCCATCGTCAAGGACTTGTCGCTCGCCGACTTCGGCCGCAAGGAAATTGAACTGGCCGAACACGAAATGCCCGGCCTGATGAGCGTCCGCGCCGAATTCGCCAAAACCAAGCCCCTCAAGGGCGCGCGCATTGCCGGCTCCATCCACATGACTATCCAAACTGCCGTGTTGGTCGAAACCCTCCAAGCTCTCGGCGCCCGCGTCCGCTGGGCCAGTTGCAACATCTTCTCCACCCAGGATCATGCCGCCGCCGCCCTCGCCGTCAAGGGCACCCCCGTCTTCGCCGTCAAAGGCGAAACCCTCAAGGAATACTGGGAATATACCGACCGCATTCTCGACTGGGGCGACGAATCCCCCAACATGATCCTCGATGACGGCGGCGACGCCACCCTGTTCGTGCACCTCGGCGTCAAAGCCGTGCGCGAAGGCCTCCAAACCCTCGCCGGCCCCTACGACAGCACCGAAGAAGAAATCCTCAAAGACCAAGTCCGCCGCGCCGTCAAAAAGAATCCCGAGCGCTTCCTTAAAATGGCCAAAACCATCCGCGGCGTCACCGAAGAAACCACCACCGGCGTCCACCGCCTGTACCAAATGGCCGAACGCAAGGAGCTGCTCTTCCCTGCCTTCAACGTCAACGACTCCGTCACCAAATCCAAGTTCGACAACATCTATGGCTGCCGCCACTCCCTCGTGGATGGCCTCATGCGCGCCACCGATGTCATGATCGCCGGCAAAGTCGCCGTTGTCGCCGGCTATGGCGATGTCGGCAAAGGCTCCTGCCAATCCCTCAAGGGCCAATGCGCCCGCGTCATCGTCACCGAGGTGGACCCCATCTGTGCCCTCCAAGCCGCCATTGACGGCTACGAAGTCATGACCATGGACGAGGCCTGCACCCTCGGCGATATCTTCGTCACCGCCACCGGCTGCTGCGATGTCATCACCGAAAAACACATGCTCAAAATGAAAGACCTCGCCATCGTCTGCAACATCGGCCACTTCGACAGCGAAATCCAAACCGAGGCCATGAAGAAATACCGCTGGGAAGAAATCAAGCCGCAGGTCCACCGCATTTGGACCCGCAAAAACAAATCCCTGCTCCTGCTCGCCGAAGGCCGCCTCGTCAACCTTGGCTGCGCCACCGGCCACCCCAGCTTCGTGATGAGCAACAGCTTCTCCAACCAGACCCTCGCCCAGATCGAGCTCTTCACCAACCACGACAAATATCCCATCGGCGTGTACACCCTGCCCAAGAAGCTCGATGAAAAAGTCGCGCGGCTGCACCTCGCCCACCTCGGCGTACGGCTGGACCGGCTCAACCGCAAGCAAGCCGCCTACCTCGGCGTCCCCGTGGACGGCCCCTACAAACCCAATCACTATCGCTACTAAAACTGGCGCATCGCCACCACCGCCGCGCCCGCGCACCCCGCGCCGGACGCGGCGTTTTTTTTGGACTTGCGCCCCTCCCGCCCACGGGCTACCTTCTCGCCTGCGTTTCATGGGCCGGAGTGGCGGAATGGCAGACGCACCAGACTCAAAATCTGGCGCCTTCACGGGCGTATGGGTTCAAGTCCCTTCTCCGGTACCAATCCCTGCCAAACGCTAGACGATGGAGAGGTGCCAGAGTGGCCGATTGGGCGCGCCTGGAGAGCGCGTTTGCTCCAAAAGGGCAACGGGGGTTCGAATCCCTCCCTCTCCGCCATCTCCCCAAAACACCCGAACCATCTCAACGCCAGCGCCACTACCAACCCAAGCCCAGCGCGCAGCCCCAAGAACCCCGCACCATGCCCGCCGCACAGCGATTTTATCGGCCGGAGTTGTGTATCCCCGGCAGGTCGTTTTGCCCTCGCGCAAAAAATAAAGACTCTTCGCCGATTTGAGTGGCGGATGTGTGGTCGGCAACTGTTATGCGGCACCGCACCACGCGGATAAAAACGCAAAAACCACTCACCCAAAAATTATCCAGAGTTTATAAACTGTGGATGACACCTTCGAAACAACCAATTATAAAAGGCCGAAAAATTATACGCAACAAGCTGTATATAAATGATATGTGAATATTATCAAATCCATCCATGTTTTATAAACTCTGGATGGCTCACCTCAAATGGCAAAAATGAAGGTTGGCCTGACGACTGCTGCTTCTACGCCCCCAAAGGGACTATTCAGCCACAGAAAACAGCGAGGAACCAAGATAAAGAATCGGCTCCTTCATACTACCTTGTCATCCAAGGTACCTTGGCTCACAAGGTAGTGGTCTCCCTTGGATGGGGTGGGGAAAAATGGCGCTGTTTGTGCCCGGCCTCACTTACCCCCGCGGCCCCGCCGCTGGCGCGGCGTGGCGCGGCCTTGGCAGGGGCTGGCCATTCCTCGCCGCTGGCGCGGCTGCGCGGGGGAGGGCATGCGGTGTCTCGCGCCTTGAACTTCCCCATGCGACCCGCTAGGCTCCCCACATGCCGCTAAGCTGGAATGAAATCAAGTCGCGTGCGGTGGCCTTTTCCCGCGAATGGGCCGATGAAACCCGCGAGACCGCCGAAGCCAAAACCTTCTGGGACGCTTTTTTCAACGTCTTTGGCCTCAACCGCCGCGCCGTGGCCAGCTTCGAGGAACCGGTCCGCTCGCTCAAGGGCACCTATAACCGCATTGACTTGTTCTGGAAGGGACGGCTGCTGGCCGAGCATAAATCCACCGGCAAAGACTTGGAAAAAGCCAAGCTGCAAGCCTTCGATTATGTGCAAGACCTCGTCCGCGAAGGCCGCCACAACGAAGCCCCCGAATATATCATCATCACTGACTTCGCCCGGCTGCTGCTCTATGACCTCAACCAGAACGGCGATCTGATTGCGGACTTTCCGCTCGCGGAATTCCACCGTCACGTCAAGCACTTCGCCTTCATTGCCGGCTATAAGCAGCACGCCTTCACCGCCGAACCCGCGGTGAACATCCAAGCCGCCGACCTGATGGCGCGGCTGGCCGACACTCTCGAAGACGCCGGCTATCCCGACCACCACCGCCAACTGTTTCTGGTCCGCCTGCTCTTTTGCCTGTTCGCCAACGACACCGGCCTGTTCGACAACCGCGCCTTTGACCTCCTGATTGAGGAATCCGCCCCCGACGGCAAAGGCCTCGGCCCCGCCATCGCCGAATTTTTCGACACCCTCAACACGCCGGTTGAGCACCGCCAGCGCACGCTGGATGAAACCCTCGCCGGCCTGCCGTACGTCAACGGCGGCCTGTTTGCCGATCCGCTGCCGCTGGCACACTTCAACAGCGCCATGCGCAACGCGCTGCTGGCCGCCACCCGGTTCGACTGGTCGCGCATCTCCCCCGCCGTGTTCGGCGCGCTTTTTCAAGGCGTCATGGAGCCGCGCGCCCGCCGGCAAGTCGGCGCTCACTACACCTCCGAAGCCAACATTCTCAAAGTCATTCGCCCCCTCTTTCTCGATGACCTCCAGGCCGAGCGCGCCAAAGCCGGCGCCAACCGCGCCGCCCTCCAACGCCTGCACGACAAATTGGCCGGCCTGACCTTCCTCGACCCCGCCTGCGGCTGCGGCAACTTCCTCGTCATTGCCTACCGCGAAATCCGCGCCATCGAAAACGACATCCTCGCCACCCTCCACAGCGATGCCCAAGGCATCGTGGACATTTCCCACCTCGCCCGCGTGGACGTCAACCAGTTCTACGGCATCGAAATTGACGAATGGCCCGCCCGCATCGCCGAAGTCGCCATGTGGCTCATGGACCACCTCATGAACCGCGACCTCGCCGAAAAAATCGGCCAATACTTCGCCCGCCTACCCCTGCGCAACGCCCCCCACATCCTCCATGCCAACGCCCTCCGCACCGATTGGCAAGAATGGCTCCCCCCTCAACAATGCTCCTACATCATGGGCAATCCGCCGTTTGTGGGCGGAAAATTCCAAACGCCGGAGCAACGTGCCGATCAACAACTCATTTGCGGCCATGTGCCCAGTTTTGGATTGCTTGACTTTGTGACCTGCTGGTATTTCCGCGCCGCCAGCTACATGAAGGAAAACCCCGCCATTCGCGCGGCCCTCGTCTCCACCAACTCCATTACGCAAGGTGAACAAGTCGGCGTTCTCTGGCCGGCTCTTTTCGAACAAGGCATTCAAATCCATTTCGCCTATCGCACTTTCTCTTGGCAAAGCGAAGCACGCGGCAAAGCCCATGTCCATGTGGTGATTATCGGCTTCGGCCTCGGCAGCATCCCCAACAAAACCATTTTCGAAGAACAAGATGGCATGCTGACCGCTACCACAGTTCGCAATATCAACCCCTATCTATGCGAAGGTCCAAACATTGCGCTGACCAACCGCTCCAAGCCCCTGTGTAACGTGCCGGAGATAAAATTTGGGAATCAGCCCATCGATGGGGGACATCTGATTTTACGTCGTGAAGAAAAAGATAAATTAGAAGCAGACTATCCAAAGAGTGCCCAATGGATATTCCCCTTTATTGGTGCCCAAGAATTTATAAATGGCGAGGAGCGGTGGTGCCTTTGGCTAGTTGACGCCAACCCTCATGAAATAAAAGAAATTCCGCCCATAATGGAGAGAATAACCGCAGTGCGGGATTTTCGGCTGGCCAGCAAACGCCCGGCAACACAAGCATTGTCTAAAACACCAACGCTCTTTGCTTTTATAAGTCATGAAAACAGTCCGTACCTTGTCATTCCAAGTGTTTCATCCGAAAAACGAGAGTACATTCCGATTGGTTTTTTGAAGCCAGATGTGATCCCTAGTAATCTTTGCCTCGTAATATATGACGCCACACTGTACCACTTTGGCGTCCTGACCTCGGCCATGCACATGGCTTGGATGCGGCAGGTTGCGGGGCGGCTGAAAAGCGATTATCGCTACTCAAAAGATATCGTGTACAACACGTTCCCTTGGCCCGAAAACATAACGGAAGATCGCCGCGAAGAAATTGAACGTTTGGCGCAGGCGGTATTGGACGAGCGGGCCATCCATTTGGGGCAGGGGGCCACGCTGGCGGACCTGTATGATCCGGTGACGATGCCGCCGGGCCTTGCCAAAGCCCACGCCGCCCTCGACCGCGCAGTGGACCGCGCCTATCGCCCGGCCCCCTTCGACAGCGAACGCGCCCGCGTGGAGTTCCTTTTTGAGCGCTACCAAGCCCTCACCACCCTTTTCCCGGAAACACCCAAGAAACGCCCCCGCCGAGCCCCCGCCGGCACATAATTTCCCCGGGGCGGGAACGGCTGGAAGGTCTGCGACCGTTCCAGCCCTACAATTAACCCGGAAAATGCGTTTGGATGGGATTATGACACAATAAGTGCTTCACTGTGCTCTTGTTACGCCAATAAGCAAGAAGCACAAAAAAGTGAAGCACGAAATGAACCTTAAACGTTGGAATCAGGTTGG
>Ga0208196_1000236_pt1 | contig 78837 bp, 74 predicted proteins | sample AD_JPNNA7_MetaG_FD_184443 | JGI IMG/M metagenome (GOLD analysis project Ga0208196, IMG submission 184443) | Active sludge microbial communities of municipal wastewater-treating anaerobic digesters from Japan - AD_JPNNA7_MetaG (SPAdes) (version 2) | ecosystem: Engineered > Bioreactor > Anaerobic...
AGTGTCTCGTTATAGACCCACCGGCATAGATCAAGATGCCTGTTCAATGTGGCAATTTGGATCTTTGTTGGCTTCAATCTATAACGAAACACTTTAGGCATCTTTTAGATATAGACTTTATAGCCTAGTAAGTCTTACGGTCGTAGATACGGGCTGTATCCCGCCAATGAATTGGCGGGGATTAGCCCTGAGTTCGTCCTAAATAGATCTTGCCTTGCCAGGCCCAACCTTTATTGCAGATCCTTTCGGCTGGCCTGAAAGACCGATTCACAATAGCCCACGAAAAAGGCTATGAATCATGAGATGCATAACCAATAGTGGGTGAGATAATTATGAAGGAAGAGGTCTTCTTTGGAGAAGGGATGGCCATGGTGAAGAAGGAGTATCCAGATCTTTACCAGGCCATCGTGGGGTTGAACGAGGCCACATACACCGGCAAGGTCATAGACTACAGGACGCAGAAATTGATAGCCCTGGGCATAAACGCGGCAGCCTCAGACGATAGGGCGGTCAAGAAGCAGATGATGAGCGCCATGAAGGAGTTCGGTGTGAGCCGGGATGAGATTGTGGATGTCCTGAGGATAGTCCTCCTGACATCCGGGATGCCGCCATTTACCAAGGCTATGAAGATACTAAACGACCTTGTAGAAAAATAGACGGAATCCTGTGGCATCGATCGGCCGACTCTACCACGGTTGTGACCATTGACGCGACAGTATCTTCAAGCGGCATGATGTGAGGTCTGGCCTGAATTGAGCTGGCCTGAATTAAGGGAGACCAAGATGGAGGAGCCCCAGGAAACTCCACCAGGCTCCACCATCTATTTCGGCCTGACAAAAGCGTTCCTCTTCACCGAGCTCCTTCAATCCGGCCGGTTCCTTGTGACACGTCTGCCCCAATAGTAGAGCAAACCACCGCATATGGCCACACCCAGCAGTGCTGATATGATATAAATGATGGCTGAGGCGCTGAAATTCTCAAATCCGGGCAGAGCGTAATCTGGCAGCGGAGCCTCCCACAGGGAGGAGATCTTCTCCATACCCTCCGGCACATAGCCGATCTTATCCTTCAGTTCCTCATTGCCCCATTCGCCGAAGGTCTCGCCTATGGCCAGCAGCCCCAGTGGGGTCAGTATCACCAGAACTGCCAGGCCGATGAGCATGTTTCTTAAGGTCTTATTGTCCAAAGCGATCACCTCACCCCGAGCTGGCCGAATTGCCTCTTGGGCCTCGCATTGCACCAATCAGCAGGCTGGGATCAGCCTTCTGAATGTAAGCGAATATCAAGGCGGTCACAAGAGCCTCAAGAAAGCCGAATCCAAGCACATGCTCGATGAGCATAGCAGGCATCGTCACGTTGAGGCCGTATGGCATATAGAGGGGCATTCCGCTTGCATCCTGCTCCAAAATGGGCTGGATTCCGAATAGAAAACCCGTGGCTCCAGCAGCAAGAGTCAGGGAAACGTAGCCTGCCACCGCGGCTGCCGCCACCCGGCGGGATGATAGAATATCGCTCTTTCCGCTTATGATCCGGTATATGTAGTAGGCAGAAAAAGGCATCAATACTGCCATGGTCAGGCAGTTGGCTGGAATTGCGGTTATCCCTCCATCGCCGAACATAAGGGCCTGAAGGACCAGAGCTACCGAGATGGATATCACCGCTGCCCATGGGCCAAGGACTATGCCGACTATGGCCCCACCGACCGCATGGCCTGTACTGCCACCGGGTATTGGAACGTTGAACATCATTATCACAAATGAGAATGCTGCAGACAGGGCCAGGAGCGGGACCTGCCTTGATCGCAGCTCTTCGCTGAGCCTGCGGGCTGCATACGCCCAGATCGGGATCATCAATATCCACAACGGGATGTAAGTATGCGGTCCCAGATATCCATCAGGAACGTGCATCGATTCACCACTCTTCTCAGGGAGCATTTTCGTATAAAAGATTGTCGATGATGTTTACTTAGTAAGATGATTTCTATATTGATTAGTAGAAGGTAGCTTGAGGATATGATGTCTTAGCAATAATAGAATGGCGAAGTGCAGTCAATAATACGTCAAGCCTGCCTATAGGACCATTATATTATTCGATGTGACTTGCAGTTGCAAATCTGTCAAGAAGAGCCAAGAGATCGGCTCCCGGGGCTTCTGGCATTCTATTATTTTTAAAAAGAAACCAGGACTCATTGTAAGGACGTCAAAGGAAACGCATGAGCGGCCAAATGACTCTTTTTCGCAAAATCAAATAACTCGTTGACATAGCTGATCTTTGGGCCCTGGTTCATAAGACATGTGAACGCTTCTCAAATGGCTATTTATCCGAAAGAGAGGCTTTATTGAACCATGTCAGAAGAGCGACGCAGCTGCGGACTTTGGGAGATTCAGCATCATCGTTACTTCAACCACATCCTGCTGGCGACAGTGAACCTGGCATTCGCCGTTCTCTTCCTGGCCTCGTCCGGCGGCAGAGATGTCATGTGATGAAGACGGGCGCAAGGCTCCACGCCCATGGCATCAATGGCCGGAACTAAACATCCGAATGGGGCTTTTTGCGGCCCTTATTTATGGGCTATAATCCATAAAAATTGCCTCGTACAGGCAAGCTCATTTTCACAGGGCATTTCCTGCAACATGGCCCTTATGGCAGTGGGGTCTCGTCTTTCAGATATCTCCTCTCAAGGGCCCTGATCTCCTCGAGACCCACCAGGTCGTTGAACTCGTCAAAATCCATAAGCTCTGCCCCATCAGTTCTGCCATCCATCCGCAGGCTTTGAAGCATGTCTCTTGCAGCCCGGGCTATCGCATATGTGCAGGACGTGGCGTACGCCACCACAGAGAATCCCATCTCCTGAAGGTCCGATGCTGGCATAAGGGGAGTCTTTCCACCAGGGATCATGTTTACCATCGTAGGAGCGCGAATCTCGCTGGCTATCTGCCTCATCTGCTCTATAGATGTGGGCGCATCAACGAAGATCAGGTCGGCTCCAACCTCTCGGTAGAGGTTTCCTCGAAGGATTGCCTCTTTAAGACCCAGCACCTCAAGGGCATCGGTCCTGGCGGCTATCACGAAATCCGGATCGCTCCTGGCTTCAAGCGCTGCCAAGATCCGCCCGGCCATCTCCTGGGAGGGTATGACCCTCTTTCCGCTCATGTGGCCGCAACGCTTTGGTTCGGACTGATCTTCCAGGATTATGCCGGCTGCCCCAGCCCGCTCATAACACCGCACTGTTCGGATAACGTTCAGCACTCCGCCATAGCCGGTATCCCCGTCCGCCAACACGGGAAGGCCAGATGCCTCGGCCAGCCTGCCTGCCCATTCAGCCATCTCGGTCATCGTGAGAAGCGATACGTCCGGGCAGCCAAGCAGGGCGGCTGTGCTGGAATATCCTCCGCATGCAATCGCCTTAAACCCGATCTGCATAGCGATTCTGGCACACAGGGCATCATGGGCCACAGGCAACATCAGGATATCTTCTTCCCTGATATAGCTCTGAAGAAGGGTCGTGGGCTTGATCATCTAATACCTCGAGTTGATCGAAAAAACCCATAGATTGGGCGACTATCGTTTCTTTTCAGTAGAAGTCCAAAAGCCCCTGTCATTTTGCCTTATCATGCGGGCGGCCGTGATCATGGTCCTGCTCATGACGGTGCTTGTGCTCCTCCCCGTGGCTGTGGACATGCTGGTGAAGCAGGATTCCGTGACGATGCATATGCCGATGTATCAGGTTGGCAGCCAGCAGCAGGTCCAGGTCGTTGAGCACCTGGTCGGTTCGCCTGTCGACCACGATCCTGTGGTCCTCACCGATAACGACTGACCTCTGGCCGATCTGCTCAATGATGTCCAGGTCGTGGGTGGCAGTGACGACAGTCTTTCCAGACCTGCCCAGCTCCTGGAGAAGCTCGATCAGCCACAACTGGGTGCGGGGATCGAGGCCGGCGGTGGGCTCGTCGAGCAGGAGGACGTCGGGATTGATGGCCAGGACGGAGGCTATGCACACCTTCTTCTTCTCCCCACCGCTCAGCGTATGCGGAGCACGATCACGCAGCTTGCCGAGATCCATCATATCGATCAGCTCTTCCACCCTTGCCTTGACCTCATCCCTTGGCAGATCCAGCTGCAGAGGACCAAAGGCTACCTCATCATAAACGGTAGATGAGAAGAGCTGTACATCGGAGTTTTGGAATACGAAGCCCACTTTGCGGCGGAAGAAGCTTCTGAACCGGTCTTCCTTCAGGGAGTCGAAGACCTCGGGACGGACCAGGTTGCCAAAGGCTCGAAACTCCCCCTCAGTGGGATAGATGAGTGCGTTCAAGATGGCCAGGAGGGTGGATTTGCCCGAGCCGTTGGCTCCCATAAAGGTCACCTGCTCGCCCTGCCCGATCTGAAGGGTGATGTCCAAGAGGGCGTTTTGCCTTCCCAGGTACGAGTATGAGACGTCTCTCAAGTCTAGGATGGGTTGCATGTCAGGTCATTATTGTTGTTTGGGGGCATGTTTTCAATCGTACAGTATCATGAGGGCAGAGGAGGCCAGAGCCAGGGCGCCCGCCAGGTAGTCCGGCAAGCCGATTCTATATTCCTCAATGATCTTCACATCTCCATTGAAACCGCGAGATATCATGGCCTGGTGCACCCTCTCGCTCAGGTCAAGGGACTTGATCAGCATGTATCCGATCCGCCCCCCCACCCATCTCTGCTCAGCCCACGTTCCCCGGCTGATAATGGTCCGGCTGCGCTTGGCTGTGTACAGGTCCCTGATTATCTCCAGGAACAAGAAGACGTAGCGGTTGGCCATCTCCAGGGTCAGCACATAGACCTTGGGAACACCTACGGAGCGCAAAGACCTGAAGAGCACTGCCTGGCTGGTGGTCAGGAAGAGCAGGACCACCGCGGAGACGCAGGCTGCTACTCGCAGTGTGAAGACGCAGGCAGACCAGACGCCTTCCCTTGTGATGTATATGCTTTCTGGAAGGGCAAATGGGCCGAGGCTTGCGGACGGTCCAAGGTACAGAAGGTGGTAGAGGGGCTGCCCGGGCAGAAAGACGTTGAATATCATTGGCAGGGCGATCACACCTGTAAAGATGGGGATGAAGAGCCAGACCCGCTTCACGAAGAAGGAGAGGCTAATTCCGCTGATATGGGCAATGACAATCGTGATCATATAGAAGATCAGAATAACTCGCAGATCTCGCACAGTGGTCAGGGCAAAGACCAGAGCCAGGACCGAGATCAGCTTTATGCGGGGATCAAGCGATTGCAGCAGTCCCTTTTTGCTGGAGATTTCCCGGGTTACGAAGGCCTCCTGCAGGAAAGATAGTATCCCGTCAAGGGTCTTTCTGACGAAGTCCCTGCGCCCGCCCTGGGCCTGGCAGCTTGGCCAGGGGCTATCATCCACCTTCGTCATCCAGCCCGGTATCAATCCATCTCACATCCCTGCGGCAGCCGCAGACTTGGGGCTTCTTCGGGCGGATATCTTAAGAGCTTTGCGGCCTTTCGTGACAGGATTGTGCGAGCGAGTGGCGCAGGCTGCCAAAAGAAGCGCCCCCCTTGTCTTTTACGATATCGATCCTGTTGCATGAGGGCTGCATCGGCCCGGGGATTCAAGGATCCCCTGCCGTGGCCGATCGGGTAATGCCCATCTCGCAGCTCGACAGCTAGGTCCGCTTTTCCTCACGAAGCTGCTTTACGAATCGCCTCTATGACCTGGTCCGCTGAAAGAACCGGCTTGGCGTCGAAGATCACATACGGCGTATACCTCATGAATCCGATCAGATGGTCCATATCATCTCCCTCGCTAATAGTATATCCGCCCGACAGATCACAAAACTCTCCCCAGTCTAATATCTCTCCCGATCTCAGACTGGCCTTGATCATATCCATCATCGAGAGCCAAAGTTTCATCCTCTCCTCGGGATCTTTCGGCACCATATCTGGATTCATCTTCCACATCGTGAGAAATCTCATAGGCCTCTACCACATATTCTCATTATAAAATGTTATAAATATCTTTGGGCCTTCGCAATATCTCTGGGCCCCTCTTATCTTGATGCAGAATCTGACAGTCGATCGCATCAATCAAATCGAGGCCGATCTCATGAAAAACCGTCCAGAAAGCTTGCTATGCAGTATTTGAGGTCCGGGTGGTATCCTCCCTCAAGCACCGCAAACCTCCTCCCATCACAGCTCTTCTGAGCAGCCTCTTTCGTGATCCTGCCAAGCTCCCGAAAATCGGATAGGGTGAGAAGGCCGCCCCAATCTTCCACATAAGTGTCGAAACCTGCAGAGATTGCCAGCAGGTCGTAGCTCGCCTCCTCAATGCTGGACTTCACCTGCTCAATATAGGCGCCTGCGTCCAGGCCGATATAATCGAAGTTGGGATCGACAGCTCCCGGATTGACCACGCGTACCTGGGGCGTCCAGCGGAATATGCTTGCCGTACCGTCGCCGAAATGAAGATCCATATCGAGTATCATGACCCTTCCTGCCCTTGGAAGAGCCCTCTTAACCGCTATGGCGATGCTGTTTAAGAAGCACATCCCCCAGGCATGGCCGGCTGAGGCATGATGCCCCGGGGGTCGCACCAGGGCAAATGCAGGCTCTCCTTTCAGGGCGAGCTCCATGGAGGCTATTGCCCCACCGGCAGCCAGTGCCGCAGGCTCGTACATGCCCCGATCCATCACCCTTTGGATATGAGCTGTTTCGTGCACTGCTGAGATATCTGAAGGCTGGGCGGCTGTCGGCTCTAAAAACGGATATCGCTGGCGAAGCAGCTGCGAAGCATCAGCCACCCGCGACGGGCTCTCAACAGGATTGGACAGGTACTTTGCGGCAAATGCATCTGAATACACGATCTTCATGATTTTCTCCCAGGAAATCGGATCTGAGCAGGCACAGGATTCTTATGCAACCGTCTTTCCTGGATAAGACGCCAGTCGAAGGGCCTCATCTAAGCTTGCTCTCTCCCAAATTTGCTTCATTCTAAATGAGGATGGCCCAAGACAGAGAAAAGCTAGATATTCAAGGTGCTACACAGGCAGGGGTCGATGCCCAACTTCACGGTAACACTTGAGGGTGCCTGGCTGGTACGGGACGTCCAGTCTCCGGACGATGCCATAGGTGTGGCGATTTCCGAGTCAGGCAAGCGACTGAATCAGAAGAAGATGGACTATGTGGAGGTAGAGGTGGGGCAGAGCTACTGTCCGAGCTGCGAGGAGCCCCTGGATGGGGTATTCCTGGTGGCCGGGACAGGCCTTGTTGGCCTTATCTTTCAGATGAAGATCTTCAACGCCGAGAGCGAGGAGCACGCCTCTCGCATAGCGAAGTCCATGATAGGCAAAGCCCTGGGCTCCATCCCGCTGAGGATGGTGGCAGTCGAGGAGCTGGAATAGTCAGGGCCATCCATAGGAATCTCAGCTCTCTAACAGGCAATTCTTTTCCGACCTTTCTAGATGCATCTTCGAGGAGGGCTTATGTTTTGTGACACCGACCTTGTGCTGTTTTTGCCGCGCCGCCGAATCTGGGTCCCGGATATCGGATAAGAACCGAAAAGCCGGATGTGGCTGTGCTATAGCCGGGCAAGGAGGGAGATCGTCCGTTCCTGGATCACCTTACTCCTTTGAGATATCGTCTCATGCCAATTTTATCTGGTGCTTTATCTAGCCTCTTGGCGCCGGACAGGAGGCGGCGTCCGCCTGCCAATCGATCTGTTTTCTCCTTATGGCCTCGGCAGTTCCTGATCCATCCACCTCCACCATCTCTTCCTGCACCCAACTCGGCAGAAACGGCAATACCCCTCCAGGACCTGATGAGCAGAAGCGCCGATCGCAGAAGAGCATCACTCCCCTTTCGGTCTCCGCCCGGATGACCCGGCCTGCAGCCTGAAGCCCGCGGTTTATCGCCGGGAGGATATATGCTATCAGCATCCCCTTATCGCGTCCATACTTTCGGGTATAGTAGTTGATTATCTCCCTTTGGATCTCGTCGAAGACTGCAAGAGGCAGTCCCACAACAGCAACACCCTGAAGCGCTTCCCCCTTGTAATCTATCCCTTCTGCCAGCTTGCCGCCTGATACGCCGAGCAGGACTCCTCCCCTCTTCCTCCCCTGCAGGAAGAATTCGTCCAGCATCGAAGGGACCTCCTCGGCTAATCGCGGTTCCCTGAAGATCCTCTTTGCAGCCCGCCTTGCCGACTTCTGGCAGATCGGTACCAGGCTGCTCATCATGGAATAGGATGTGAAGAACAGAGCAACGTTTCCAGGGACGGTCTCAATTATCGCCTGAATATGCTCTGCTATCTCCTTCTGGTTGGACGAATCGTCCCTCGCCTCGAGCTGGGTAGTGGCCTGGCTGGCTGCTAGGATCAGCCGGTTTTCTGCTGGGAATGGATTTGGAAGGCTCAGCTTCCTGGCCCGACCCTCCTCGCCGAATAGGTACAGCTCGTAGGCTTCCAGGGGCGAGAATGTTCCACTGAGCATAACTGTGGCATGGATATTATCGACCACCCTTCTCACAACTGGGGCAGGATCTATCCTGACGACTTCCAGACGGGCAAATCGCCGATTCCCAATCACCGATACGCTCACTCTGCTCTGCATTGACGAATCGTTCTCAGCATCCTCTATATCACGCAAAAAGAGGAGTGCTGTGGCCAGGCTTGGCTGAAGCTCACCTGAGGCGGTCTCCGAGTCTCCCTCAGCAAGTTTCATCTCCGCCACCGCAACCGCCACGTCTCCGAAGTACGAGAGTGCCATATCTATGTCCGGTATCCCCTGGTAGAGGAACTCCCGGAACAGGTCGCTATCCAGCAGAGACTCTCCCTCGCTGCCTCGCTTCTCACGGCTGGCCAGAAACTTCCTCAGGCGGGGCAGCAGAATCCTGATATTCTTGACACCCTCTCGCCTCCAGGAAGACGATCCTCCTTCCTCGAGCCTTGACTGTCCCAGGGCTTTCTCGAACTTCTCAACTTCCCGCTCCGCCAGATCTATGTTTCGGATGGCAAGCGCCCTCGAGTTCATGCTGCGGACTGCATCTCCCAGGTTGTGAGCCTCGTCGACGATCAGGGTAAGATCCTCGGCATCGAGTTCCAGCCACTCGAAGACGGCATCCTGAAAATCAGGGCTGAATAAGTGATGATAGTTCATTATTATGATCTGGCTGGCTCTCGCACACAGGCTCATAACCTCGTAGGGGCATGCTCCGCCGGTGTGCTTTGGCAGCTCATCTGCCGGTATCACACGGTGCCGGACTTTCTCGGCTGCCTCAACTGCGCCTGTGGAACGGCGGAAATAGACCTTGCCGTTTACCTCGAATGCCTCCCGGCTGCGAATATAATACGGGCAGAATGTGCGGCATCCTGCCTCCTCCTCTGCTATCTGGTCTTTGACGGGATCGTAGATGCTATCCCTCTGCTTCTTCATGCGGGAAGTCATGTAGTTCTTGGACCAGTCTCTCAGACGAGAGCAGGCTGAATATACGCTTTCTCCGCGAAATTCGTTGGCGAGCGGGCAAACCTTCTGTTTTCCCACAAGGTACGATATCTCTGGCTGGTGTCGCGTCTTTGACCAGATACGGCGAACCTCGTCCAGGTAGATGTCTATCTGGCTGACGGTGCGCACAGCAACCACAACTTTTCCGGGAGCAGCAGATAGGGCTGCAGAGAGGCAGCTGGTCTTTCCACAGCCGGTAGGTGCATCTATCATCAGGACGCTATGCCCGCCGTCCCTCACAGCGTCATAGACTGCGTCAAGCATGCGGTCCTGGTACGGTCGCAGCGCCGGATATGGGAAGTAGTCCAGGTACACAATTTCGGGATTGGGCCTTGTCCCTGATGAATCTTGCCCATCGGCCGACTTTCCTGGGATAGGTTTACCTACCAATAGTGGAAAGAACAACGTCTTGAGTGATCTTATGTTTCCAGGAATAGGCGGCCGGGGCATGAACCCCAAGAAGATGAAAGGCATGCTGAAGAGCATGGGCATAAACATCGACGAGGTCGAGGGTGTTGAGGAAGTGATCATCCGGACATCAGACAGGGATATCGTGATCCGAGATGCACAGGTAGCGATTATGGATGCCCAGGGTAGCCGCAGCTTCCAGATATCCGGAGAGGTAACGGAGCAACCCCGCCTGACCATACCCGACAGCGATATCGAGCTGGTCATGGCCCAGACCGGCACAGACCATGATACCGCCCGGGCAGCTCTGATTCAGTCAAAAGGCGATCTGGCGGAGGCCATAGTCCGCATCTCCCGACCGGAAGATTAAGCTGGCTCAAGTCTCCAGGTACAGCTCGCTTGCTTTCGGCTCAGCCAAAACTGGCTCGGGAGCCAGGGCTTTGCAAATCTCATTCGTATCAGATCTCCAGATATGGCCAGCTCCGACAGGCTAAATCCGGTGCGCGATCCGGTGCACGGATCGGTATTTCCCGATAGGCTGGAGTCCCTCTTCATAGCCAGCCCGCCTCTCCAGAGGCTCAAGGGCATCCGCCAGCTGGCCCTGGTTGATATGGCCTATCCAGGTGCCACTCATTCCCGCTTCGAGCACAGCCTTGGCACCATGCATGTGGCAGGCATGATGGCCACAAAGCTCTCCCTCTCCTTAGAAGATGTGCGTCTGGTGAGGCTTGCCGGTCTTCTTCACGATATCGGCCACTCGGCGTTTTCTCATGCAGTTGAGCTCTTGCTGGCCCGCAATCCAGACTTTCAACCGATTATTGGAAGGGATCTCATATCCCGTCACGAGCAGTTCACCGCCCATCTGCTGGCCAGTCGCGAGTTTCCTTCTCAAGCACTTGAGATGGTGGAGCAGGAGCTGGGCACATCCGCCCTTGATAGTGTGGCCGCCATAATCGATGGGCAAAGCCTTCCACTTGGGCAGCTGGTCTCCGGGGATATCGATGCAGACCGGATAGACTTTCTGTTGAGAGACTCCCATCACAGCGGTGTCAGCCTGGGGCTGGTGGATCTGGATCAGATAATGGGCGCCTTGGAGGTGAGGGATGGCAGGGTTGTTCTGGCTGGAGACGGGGACTTTCGGATGGATATGTCGCTGACCGCAGCCGAGTCGCTCCTTGTCGCACGGGCCCACCATTACAGTGCCCTCATCCACCATCCAAATGTCCAGTCGGCCAGGGCCATGCTGCTTTATTGCATAGAGGACGTGCTGAAAGACAGCGATCCAAACGACGCCAGGAAAGCCGTCTTTCAGTTCTTCACCAAGTTCAACGATGGCGATCTGATAGCCTTTCTCAAAGCCCGGGTGCGCGGATCAGCCGCCCGCATTCTTGAAAAGCTGCTGTTGGGCCAGCCTCTGAGCCTTGCAGCCCGTTTCGGCCCCCGTCAGATCTCTCCCAAAACCCGGATGGCCCTCTCCACAATCGCCAGGAACGGCAGGATGAGGCAGATATTCGAGTCCGGATTGCAGAAGAGGTTTGGGGCCTTGGTGGATCTGTCAACCGGGAGCGGGGTTCCAAGGTCGCTGCGAACATCTGATGCCTTTCTTTACGACGAGTCGGCCCTGGCCGCGGGATTGACCAAGCATCTGACCGGCCAGATAGCCATCTCCTTCTTCTCCTGCCAGGAATCCGCCTCCCAGATCCCTCTGACAGAGGTGGACCAGCTGGCAGGTCGTCTCATGGACTTTATGAGAGATGAGAGCTACCTGTCAATAGACGGCCTGCTCCTGCTCTTCTCATCCCTTCACACAATGCTATGCCAGGACTTCGGCCAACGTATCCTGGTACCTCGCATACGAAACATCACCTGGATATATCGGACTGTGGAGGAGTTGAGGACGGAGTTTGCTGAGGATCTGGCAGGGCTATTCGATTATACGTTCAGCAACGTCTTTGGATTTCCCTATAGCGAGCGGCTCTTTGAAGACCTGCAGATACTGGTTGCCGTGGGCATGGTTTACCAGGACGTGAGGCAGTATCAGGTTTCGGGGCGCTGGCGTCAGAGGTACGAGTACATGCTCACCTCCGAGGGGCTTGCCTACTCTTCCAGGATTGTGAAGAGATACTCTCCTGAGGCCGGCGCGCTGGATCGCTGGCTCAGCCATCGTAGACATAATATCCCGTACGACCTGGTAAGCCTGGATAGGAGACGCTACCTGGAAGGCTGAAGGGCGCAAGGATGATAGATCAGCAGAAGAGGACCGAAGATCCGCCAGCTTTCGTCTGAGTTCAGGAAAAATGGATCGTCAGAGAAGAAGGTATCGATACCGAAGCGATCGGCGTCCTCCCTGAACCGATCGGCTCTTCTCGCAAAAGCTCAGTCAAACATTCGCGATAAACCATGCCTGTCTGAGGATACCGGATCTTTCTGTTCTATGACCGATAGCTCATCTGCAAGAGACGTGCATATCCTTCGCCTTTTCGGGAAAGAGAGAAAACAACCGCAAATCCGATCGAACATAAAATAGCTTGGGCGGAAGTGACGGCCTTCCTTGAGGCACGCCTCACGCCCTAGCCTGAAAAACAGACCGGCTCAATTTTTCAGTTCTTTGAACCTCAGTTCATCTGGCGCAGTTTATAGTCGCCCCTGGTCACCATCGGTACCGCATCAGCTGGTGTCCAGTCGTCCCTCATGAAGTCGTGAATGGCATATCCGGTGGTTGCCAGGGTTCCGTCCTTGCCAGGCCAGACTGCCTGCAGCAATGGGGCCTCAAAACCGGATGGCTTGTAGCTGTCGTTGAGCAACTTGTAGATCTCATCGCTGGTGTTCTGCAGAGTCCTGTTCTTATCAGGCCAGGTTGCGTAGTAGATCGGCGCCAGGAAAGGAACCGGCTTCCAGGAGTCGTTTAGGAATTCGGATATGGACGTCGTAGTCGGGACCTCGGTCTCCGAGGCGAAGAAACTGGTCTTGGCAAGACCCGACCCTGCCAGGCCCAGGCCCAAGACGGATAAGGCGATCAGTGCGAGCAGTATATTCTTCATGTTAGGCGGATTATCTAAAGAAGGGGATAAAGCTTTCCATTGGATGCGGGATCTTCGGCAGGCTTTTTCAGGAAAACAATGGGCGATCCATTGGAGATGGCTGTGGTATCAGGGCAGCAGCCGGCCTGAACTGTCGCAGAGATGTGTATTTTTGTCATGACAGGATCTGTCTGCTGGCCTGTCATGCTTCCCTCAGGTAAGGCGATATATCTTCGCCCTGATCCCCAATATCAACTCTCATCGCCGTTCGATGTTCTTGTCGTATCCCTGGAGCTTCATTTCTGAAAGGATCGTATCGATCCACGAGTTCCAGCGTCGTTAGCAGCTCCGAATTGACACCCTTCCGGCACCAGTCTCATCAATTCATCGGGTTTGGCGCCGGGATTATCAGATAGGTACCTGGCTACGAGGGGGATGTGGACAAGCCGGCAGTCTATGCAGGTCCATACCCTCTTGCCTTTCCTGGTCCGGACGAACTTTCCCAACCGGTCGTCCCGGCAGGGATAGAGCGGGCAGAAGCAATGGGTGCAGTCCTGCTCTCCGAAGTGATGGCATGGGTAGTAGCGGCAGTTCTCCTTCCCGGTTTCACTGGGCGGGGCAGAGGCTACCGCCCTCAGGCGACACGGGTAATCTGTTACCAGGCCGTCAGCTCCAAGCTTGATGAGCCATGCCGCTTGATCCTCCTGGTTTACGATCCATGGAAATACCCGGATCCCCTGGCGATGAGCGGCCTTGAATAGGCTTGAGGAGACGCGGGCCGGAAATATCATATCTGCTCGGGCGCTCTCTGCCAGGTCAATCGGTCGGATCGGCAGAGAGGCTATGACGATCCCGGTATGAAGCTGCTCGCCGTGGCGCTTCTTTTCCCATAGCTCCCGAAGGTCGAGGAGGCTATTGTGGTAGAACGATGCCACTATGGAACCCTGCTGCCTGCACTTTGTCAAGGCTTCGAGCATAAGCTCTTCGAGCCCCTCCTCCTTCATCTCCACGACCAGGGATCGCCCCATCGCTTCGGCCAGTGACAGGGCATCTTGCAGGGTTGGGATGGGTTCTCCTCCCACCGAGAGCGCCTTGAGATCGTCAAGAGTCAGATCCTCAATTCGGCCCTGTCCACCGGTGGTTCTATCGACGGTCTCGTCGTGCATCAGCACCAGGCAGCCGTCCGAACTCAGACGTACGTCCACTTCTGCAAGCTCTGCTCCGCAGTCGAAGGCTGCCCGAAGTCCCTTCAGGGTATTCTCAGGAGCCATCGCCCTAGCTCCCCGGTGCCCGATGATATAAGGCATCATCATCAGGTGGCCTGGTTTTCTATATCTTTCTTTGGGGAGGCTACAGATCGACAGGGCAAGTATTAATAGCGGGCGCGTCCCCTTTGATCTCCTGATGCCGGATAATCTTGAGAAGTTCAGATGCTTGAAGAGAAGCGTGGCCAAAATAAACCTGGACCCACTGCAAAGAGGCGGGCTACTTACGCCAGAAGCCAGGGAAGCCCTTGTTGAGTGGGGAGACGGCTACTCAGTTTGTGATTTCTGCGGCGGTGAGATGGATCGCATAAGAAATCCGCCGATAGAGGAGTTCGTGCATCAGGCCCTCCCTGAGTTCCTGAAGATCGACCAGGTTCGGATTACCCACGGTGCCCGCGAGGGAATGTACGCAGCCATGAACTCCATGTGCGATCGAGGCGACTACGTTGTGGTCGATGGAAATTCCCATTATACAACCATCCTGGCTGCGGAGCGAGCCGGCCTATCCATCGAGTTCGTCCCTTCCAGCGGACAGCCGGAGTACATAATATCCCCTGATGGATATGCTGAGGCAATCGAGAAGATCAATGATATGGGCGGCCGGGTCAGCATGGCAGTCCTGACCTATCCGGACGGAAATTACGGAAACCTTGTGGATGCGAGGAAGGTGTCAGACATCTGTCATCAGGAAGGCGTACCGCTGATGGTCAATGGCGCCTATTCTGTCGGAAGGATGCCTGTTAGCGCCCGGGATCTTGGAGCAGACGTATTGGTGGGCAGCGGGCACAAGTCGATGGCCAGCTCCGGGCCTATCGGGGTACTGGGCGTCTGCGAGGAGTACGCCGGCCTGATCTTCCGCCGATCCAAGATGAAGAAGAACAAGGACGTCGAGCTCCTTGGATGCACAGTTCGAGGTGCTGGAATTCTCACCATGATGGCCAGCTTCTCTCACGTAGTCGAGCGCGTGGCCAGGTGGCAGGAGGAGGTTGAGAAGGCACGCTGGCTATCCGCACGACTTGAGGAGCTGGGAATGGTCCAGCAGGGGGAGCGGCCCCACCGCCATGACCTGATGTTCTTTGTCTCCGATCGGCTCTACGAGATATCCAACCAGGCCAAGAAAGGCCGCTATTTCCTCTATCGCGACCTGAAAGATCGCGGGATCTGCGGCATAAAGGCAGGTCTCACAAGGCAGTTCAAGCTCAGCACTTATCAGTTGACGTGGGAGGAGCTCGAGACGGTGGCAGCAGCGTTCGCAGATATTATGGCTGCCTATCCGGCGACTGTCGCAGATGAGACCAGTTGAGGGAGGCGGACTTGTGTGTCTTCTTTCTGCCATTCTCCCGAAATAGTCAGACGTCGTGGTCCGAGGGACGCAGGATTTCGGCAACGACCGACCGGCGATAGGGTGTGTAGCCTGGCGTTCATCGCCCACATCCATCTCCCGCGGCTCAGGATCGATGGACAATGGCTTCTACCAGAAACGCCAAATTTCAGAAGAGGGCCTAGTTCAATGCAAAGTCGCCCTACTTGGCAAAGGGTGCCTGTAAAGGGCGGCTCCAAGGATGACGGCCGGATGAGGGGGTATGTTTCGCTTGATCCACGAGATAGTTCAACTGGGCGGCAAGATTGCTGACGGGTATGTGATCGGCCTTGGGTCGGTTAATCTGGTGAACGTTGTCACCGACAGGGGTATGGTGGGATGCGGAGCTTACGATGTCTCTGCCCTTGACAGGCACGGCTATCCTGCTGCCAAGGCAAAGGCAGTTGGGAAGAGCTCGATATCCACTGTTTCGGATCTGCTGGAGGGCCAGATTGTGGAGGTCAACTCCGCAGCAGAGCGCCTGGGTGTCGAGGTGGGCATGTCTGGCAGGCAGGCGCTGGACAGGCTGTGATTGTTATCGGCTTGAGTCAAGGAGCATAAGGTTTAAGTGGGTGGCAGGCCTGAAAGCTGACCTTGAGCGGCTGTGGTCCAGCGGTTATGACATGAGCTTCCCAAGCTCGTAACCCGGGTTCGATTCCCGGCAGCCGCACATTTAATCAATGCTCTCCGGCATTTCATGCGCCTGGGAGTTGCAGATGCCTCCTTTTCAATTACTGCAGGCAGCAAAAATCTCGAAAAGGTCGCCGGCGTCAGACATCGTACTCATCAGGATAAGCGACGTGGCGGACCTCAATGATTCGACCTCCAGTCTTTTCCGAAGTCGGCCTTGCATGTGCAGGGACAATCGGCAATTCGGAGCATGCTACAAGATTCTGGACCGACAAAGAATTTATTCTGTCAACTTCTTATGCTAATTTATGAGACTCATCTCGAAATTTCTCGTCTTGATATTCATAATCAATGCCGCTGGCGGATCTGCGGAGTTCGTCTCCTCTGACGTCACCCTCGACCAGGCGGATGATGAATCCTCGGCAACTTTCGTATTCGACCGCGATTTTGCGCCTTTCAGCTATGAGGAAAACGGTTCAACATACGGCTTTGAGGTGGAGCTGCTGCAGCTGCTGGCAGAGGAGGCGGGATTCAATCTGACCTTAAAGCCGATGATCTGGTCTTTGGCTCAGCTATCATTCCAGAGGGGAGGTGCTGACGTGATCGGAGGAATGGTCAGGACCGAGGAGAGGCTGAAGCAGTACAACTTCACAGCCCAACCCCACGGGACCTTCGATATACTGACGTTCGTTTTGGATGACAGCGAGATCAGATCCGCAGACATGCTGCTGGGCAGAAAGGTTGCGGTTCAGAACGGAACAATCTCTCAGGCCCTGCTGAATGCTAAGACCGGCATCGAGGTCCTGGCTTTCGATTCCGAGGGCGAGGGCCTTTCTGCGATCCTCAGGGGAGATGCCGATGCTTTCGTGGGTGGAAGCTCTACCACATGGTTTCGGATAAAGCAGCAAAATATCACCAACATCAGGGCCCTGGCCATGCCCTGGGAGATGCACTCTGTATACTTCGGTGTCAGGGACCCACAGCTTATGAAGTCCATTGACGAGGGCATGCAGCGTCTCATGCAGGATGGGAGGTATGACCAGCTCTACCGCAGATGGTTCGTGACTGAGCTTGACGAATCGGAGATCGAGTCGCTGGTGAACGCCTCGCACCTGGCCAGCCAAAACGCCTATGCGCCTTACTCCAGATATTCTGTGGGCGCGGCAGTGCTCACCGCATCAGGCAGGATCTACTCCGGCTGCAACGTCGAAAACGCACTTTTTGGCCTGTCCACAAGTGCTCTGAAGGTTGCCATCTTCAAGGCGATATCCGAGGGCGACGGAAACATTCGGGCAGTCGCCAACTGCCTCCCTGGCGGAAGGGCTGCTGCGCCTACTGGAGACGAGCGCCAGATACTCTTTGAGTTCGGCAGGGACATCCTGGTGGTGCTGGGAGAGGACGGAGACTACACGACGAGAATGATCTCTGAGATCTTCCCTTACCCGTTTGAGATGAGGATGTGATTTGTATATAATATATTTTTTTAACTTCATTGCTCCTCATAATCAGACCCCAATCACCGGCATCTGATTCATTCTGCCGGACGGCAGGACTGAAAAGAGGCGAGTATCCAAAAGCTCTGCATTTGGCAAACCCTGGTCCGATCGCAGCTTCAGCTTTCTTAAGCAATTTGCCTGCAGGCCGAACGAGGTACGAGAGGAGCGCGAAATCCAGGAGAGTGCAAAGATGCCTCTTGGAATCCTTAAATGCATAACCGGATCGCTATTTCGGATCCCAGCGCCCCATGTCTCAGCAGGCCATCAGTCGCGGCGATTCCTCTAATGCCAAAGCCCGCACTCTGCAGCTTTTTGTGCCGATTAAGGATGTCTGGTACAGAAAGGTTGAAATTGTGATGGTGGAGTAATATATCTGGGGTGGCATAATTGAAGGGTGTAATTCCGGCCATGTTCCTTCTTATGGCAACGGCATCTGTGATATTTGGGATAGCAATGGGCGTGGAGTTCGACAAATCTCCTGGATTTTGGGCTGATCCTGGCAGCATTTCTTCTTCAAGCTCATCCAGCATGGAGAATAAGGTCCTATCTTCGCTTCAGCAGACCTTCGGTGAGGCAGCGACTTTTGAGCTTTCCGCAGGAGGGTCGTCAGCCACTGAAAGGATACAGTATATGGATTTTGGCGTTGGTATATCCACGGCAAAGCTGCCTGATCCGACGAGGATCGACAAGAGAACGGTTGACTCCGATTCACAACAGCCGCCAGCAGAACCGCCGGCAATAAACTGCAGCCAGATCTCATGCTGCTGCAACGGGCGAGTGGGCGACAATATGTCTTCCATCGACGCGAACTGTTCCTCGGCCGACTGCTCAGGCGTGGATTGCGGCAGCCTGAGCTGCGAAGACAAACAGTCGTGCGGCATCAACTGCTCTGAAACCAAACCAACCACCAGCCAGCAGGCTGGCCAGGAGATCTCGGTCCTCATCCCGTCGGGCTTTGCGATTGGCCGAGGGACTGCGCTATCATCCTTTAAAGAAGAGCTGCGGCCTGTGATGGTGCAATCCTCCACTATCGCTGGCCCGGGCTTGGCCTCCTTCTCCACTGCCCAGACCGGTTCGTCGGCCGCGAACTGGGTCATGCAGTCCAGAAAAGGTGGCTTTGGCGGGACCAGGATCGACTCCAGAACCTCACTGGCCGGAGATTTCGATGTGCAGAGATCGGTAATGTTCCACGAGCCGCCTTCATGAGGGAAAATCGCGATGCGCTTGTCATCGGCTGATCGGGTATGAAGATGTGGCGTTTGGTGGGCTGAAAGATACCTCACATTCGGCAGTTAGGGAATATCGTTCAAAAGAGGTGAAGAGCGACTGAGTTGGTGTGTTTGAACCGTATAATATCAACAGGATCATATCGGCAGGATCATATCAGCAAGATCATATCAGCAAGATCATATCAGCAAGATCATATCAGCAAGATCATATCAGCAGGATCATATCGGCAAGATCATATCAGCAGGATCATATCAGCAGGATCATATCGGCAAGATCATATCAGCAGGATCATATCAGCAGGATCATATCGGCAAGATCATATCAGCAGGATCATATCGGCAGGACCAGACATAACCAACTCGAAAATGGACCTGCCCTTGACTGGCTACTTCGAAAAAAAAAGAACGCAAGCGGGAAAAATCAAACATGAATAAGATCCGGCCGAGAGCCTCGTCGGCAGCTCTACAGTCATTTCTGATACTGTTTTTGCTTGCAGCATCCGTCTTGAGTGTCCAGGGCCAGTTGATGTGGAGCCAGCTCTATGGGGGGCCCCATGCAGACGGCGGGTGGTCCTTAGGCCTCTGCCCCGATGGGGATTATGTGGCGGCCGGCTACACTGTGCGGGGCCAGGGAAGCGACATCTACCTGCTTAAGATAAATTCCAGCGGCGGCATGGTTTGGTCCCGAATCATGGGGGGATCTGAGGACGACTCTGCCACAGCCCTGCAAACGGTATCAGACGGCATAGTACTGGCTGGCAGCACCGAGTCCTACTCGGTCGGCGGGGAGAGGTTGTGGGTGGCCAAGGTCGATTACAACGGCAGCCTGATTTGGGAGCGCAGCTATGGCGGATTTGTGACATCATCAGGCGACGGTGCCTGGTCCATAAGAGAGACGACCGACGGCTATGTGATAACCGGTTACACGCGCTCAGATTCTGCAGGTGGCAAAGACCTCTGGCTCTTGCGGCTCGATTCCTTTGGGATGCCCGTATGGTCTGAGCGTTTTGGAGGAAGCGGAGACGATGTGGGCTTCTCGGTCCTTCCTCATCCCATAGGGTACGTGGCAGCAGGGTATAGCCGGTCTTTCGGCGGTGGGGATGAGGATGTATATGTGGTTATGACTGACGAGGACGGCTCTCTCCTCTGGAACCGTACCTTCGGGGATCATGGCGATTCCGCCGCCCTATCGATGGTTCGGGTCGATGACGGGCTGGTTCTGGCTGGCAGGACCGAGGTGGGTGGCGACAGGGATGTCCTGCTCATGAAGATCAGCGATCTTGGCGATGAGATCTGGTCGCGTAACATTGGCGGTCCTGGAAACCAGTCAGCTCTGGCGGTGACCACGACAGAAGATGGCGGTCTGCTGCTTACCGGATGGACAGAGACCCCCTCCAAAAACCGGGACTTATTGCTGATCAGGACAGATTCGGATGGCCTCTTGCAGTGGTCCCGCACATTTGGCGGCCTTGGCCCGGATATGGGCACATCGTTGCTGCTGACAGGCACTGCATGTCTGGTTTTGGGAATCAGCTCCATGCGGTGCAGCGAAGATCTCTGGCTGCTCAACCTGAGCCTCGATGACATCCTGCCAGACGCCGCTGGATCGGTCCAGACAGCAGGGCGCCTTGACGAGACCATCTCTCTCATCGGACCGGACGGATCTGAGAACCACGCTCAAGGCGAATCCTCGACGGCACAAGAGGCTCAAGAGCAGGCTTTAAAGATGGCCGCAGTCAAGGTTCCTTCCTGGCGGTCCTCAAAGGAGATCACTATCCCAAATAGGGCGGATGACATAAAGAAATTCTTTAAATCCTGATCGCATATTCGAAGTCATGGTACTCATGGTCAGGATCTCGGATATCAGTCGATATCTTCGCTGTCCCCGTTTGATATATTTCGAGCGAGACCAGTTTGCCCCTGAGCTGGTCAGCCCTTCCCATATCCTGCTGCGCCACATGTTGCTCTCCTGGCAGGCAGGGTCCGATCCGTCGGATATGGAGGAAGCCATCCTCCGGCTCATCCAGGATCTTTTGCTGATATATCCTCAGATATCCCAAGCCGATCTCTTGGTTGCTGCCGACGAGGTCAGGCATCTTCTGCCGGATCTGATCCTCCTGCCAGCGGAAAGGCTGGTCCCATCCGAGCTTGAGGTTGAGCTGCGGTCGGAGCGGCTGGGACTTACAGGCAGGCTCGACCGCATGGTGGTACGCCAGAGACAGGCCGCAATGCCGAGGCCAAATCTCCTGTCCAGCCTGCTTGACCGCGCTGGGCTTCTGGTGTCCCCGCCTTCACAAGATGCGACCGCGTCAGGGAGAGATGAGGGCAGCGACGAGAGAACGGCGCAGGCTGATCAGCCATTGGTCACACCGTCTCTGATCCGAACGGGGAAGGCGCCGAAGAGCGGAGTGTGGCGCCGGGATCGCCTGTCCCTGGCAGGCTACTCCCTCCTGCTTCAGGAGAAGTACGGCCAGCCTGTCGTCGAGGGGCAGGTTGAATATGCGAGGTCATGCCAGATCAGGCAGGTGGCCATAAGAGGACTGGACAAAGGGCGGTTTCTGCGCCTTTGCGATCGTGTCAGGCAGATCCGTCGAGGCAGCCTCCCAGACCGTCCGGCAAATGCACCATGCTCAGCCTGCCCCTGTCGTGATGCTTGTCACTCGCGTGCATCGCTGGCATCTCGATTCTTTTGAGTCAGTCGGGGGATTCTTGAGAAGCGTTATATCCCTTCACGGGAAGGAGACTGCCATGTTGAAAAGGCGGCACGTTCTCTCCTCCCGCGACTTTTCCAGGGAGGAGATCGACTCGGTGCTGAAGACCGCAGAGTCCCTGGAGCCCTATGCTCGCGGCCGCAGGGCGGGCTGGCTCGAAGGAAAGATCCTTGCCCTTCTGTTCTTCGAGCCCTCTACCCGGACCAGGATGTCCTTTGAGACCGCTATGAAGAGGATGGGCGGGTCCACGATAAACCTGGGATCTTCCGAGGCGAGTTCAATCTCCAAAGGGGAGACCCTTGCCGATACGGTCCGGGTCATGGGCAGCTATGCCGATGCGATTGTGATCCGGCACCCCAAGGAGGGTTCGGCACGCCTGGCAGCCGAGTTCTCGCCGGTCCCTGTCTTGAACGGAGGGGATGGAGCAGGACACCATCCGACCCAGACATTGCTGGACCTCTACACCATAAAGAAGGAGAGCCATCTTGATGACCTCTCAATTGCGCTGGTCGGCGACCTTAAGTACGGTCGGACAGTTCACTCACTGGCATACGCTCTGGCCCTGTATGGAGCGGAGATCACCCTGGTCTCGCCCCCAAGCCTCAGACTTCCGGACCAGATAATCTCCGATCTGTCGCGAAGCGGGGCCAAGCTGGTCGAGACATCCGACCTCTCGGAGGTGGTCGGGGATGTGGACGTCCTTTACGTCACGCGAATCCAGCGGGAGCGATTCCCAGATCTGGTTGAGTACAGCAAGGTTGCCCGCAGCTACAGGATAACTCCGGAGTTCCTGGAACGAGCAAGGTCGGGGCTCAAGATCATGCACCCTCTGCCGCGGGTTGATGAGATCTCGCCGGCTGTTGATGATACCCCACACGCCGTATATTTCCGACAGTCCTTTTACGGTGTGCCGGTAAGAATGGCTCTTCTGAAGATGCTGCTTGAGGCAGGTCAGGAGTGATTTTCCAATGGCTGAGAAGGAGCTGAAGGTCAGGCCGATCAGGAATGGAACTGTCATAGATCATATCCCTGGCGGGCAGGCCCTAAACGTCCTGAAGATCCTGGGCATATCCAGGACCACTGGAGCTGGGGCCACGGTCAGCGTGCTTATGAACGTGGACAGCCCAAAGCTTGGCAAGAAGGATATAGTGAAGGTTGAGGATCGGGAGCTGCTCTCTGAGGAGGTGGACAAGATCGCCCTGATAGCTCCTGGGGCCACGATCAACATAGTGAGGGACTTTGAGGTCGCAGAAAAATATGTTGTTGACCTGCCAGACCTGATCGTCGGCGTCGTCCGGTGCCAAAATCCGAACTGCATATCGAACTCATCAGAGCCTATCCGTCCTCAGATGCAGGTTCGGGAGAAGCGTCCGGTGCAGCTGCGCTGCATGTACTGCGACCTGCCGCTGACAGAACGGATAGCCGACTTCCTGATCTGAAGTCTGTCTTTGAAAAAGAACCTGCATCCCTGCACCGCGCTCAAGCTGGCTGTTCTTCTCCGAAGAGATCCGAGTGAGGCCTTATTTCGACCTGATGGCCATCACAGGGATCTCTCAGTCAGAGATCGATGAGCTTAAACCATCTGGATCTTGAACGCCCAATTCACAGTCTTGATTGGGGCTGTGCCGGTATGGGTCAGGCGCAAGCGAGGCTTATGATGGGTAGATATAAGTAAGGGAAGATCTGCCTGAAGATCGATTTTGTTAGATGAGGATGGTATCTCGGATGACTCTCAAGAATGGCGATTTCATCTTGCTGGACTATACGGAGAGCGTGGGTGGAGTGCCCATACTGACCACAGATGAGCAGCTTGCCAAGGATAAGGGCATATTTGACGAGGAAGCCTCTTATGGGCCTCGCATTATAATACTGGGAGCCGGGCAGGTTGTGGCCGGGCTTGAGGAGGAGCTGCTGGGAAAGGAGGTAGGGTTCTCTGGCACGGTGCAGGTACCTCCGGAGAAAGCCCATGGAGTTACCGATCCAGCCAATGTCCAGACGGTCATGGCCAATCGTTTCAAGCAGGAGAAGCCGCTTCCAGGCATGAGGGTTTCACTGGACGGAAAGATGGGCGTAGTCTCAAGGATAATTGGACGGCGTATAACCGTAGACTTCAATCACCCTCTGGCCGGTCAGGATGTGACCTTCGACTACAAGATCCAGGGCCAGATCGAGGATCGGGAGGAGAAGCTCAAAGGGATGATCAAGGCCTTTGCCCGCCTCGAGCTGCAGGCCAGGATAATCGATGATGCGGCCGAGATCCAGACACCCTGGGAGCTTTCCTATTACCAGGAATGGGTCATGATCAGGCGAGGTCTGGCAGATATGATCCTGCGCACCTTGGAGCTAAAAGAGGTGCGTTTTGTGGAGACCCACACCGGTCAGCGGGTCACGTCCCAGTTGATCTCGCCTCCTTCCAAGAGCGAGCCTGATCTGGCTGCGGCTGAGGGGCCTGGCCAGCAGTAGGCGTCTTTGGCCTGATAGGGCCGAAAAATCGTCCTTTCTTTTTGAATAGAAAATCTCCACGAATCCGGATTTTCACGGCATTTCCCTTCAGCACTCAACCGTTTCCGATGATCGTTGGAAACCTGTCCTTCTCTTGAAAAACTCAATCGCTTTGTCTCGTATGGCGTAAATAGTCCGCTCCCATCCTTCTGCCGGCAATCTTTGGCTGTCTTCGCCACCTGTATAGTTCGGTCTGGCGTGGCAGGATCTGCATTCACCGGGATTTGAGGGGATTGGAGGCCGGTTTTTTTGGCGAAAGAGGAGTGGATGAGCACACTCTCGCGGCTCTTGTGGGGACGCTTCGACATGCTCCTTTATGGCAGGGCTTTTTCGAATGGGCTGCTTAGACGAAAAAGTATATACGGCGGAGCTGTCTTCCTCATATCCATGCAGCAAGAATCCTCTGCGTGGGATCGTTTTCTACAATATTGAACAGCTTCGCGGAAAAGAGATTTCTGTTTTCGACACCACTCTCCGGGACGGCGAGCAGACGCCTGGCGTATCTCTCACCCCTGAGGAGAAGCTGGTGATCGCCAGACAGCTCGACAAGCTTGGGGTAGACATAATCGAGGCCGGCTTTCCGGTCTCGTCCAGAGGCGAGTTCGAGTCGGTGCGCAGCATAGCCGGAGAGGGTCTGGAAGTCACCGTCTGCGGCCTGGCCAGGATCATGCCCAGGGATATCTCGGCCTGTCTTGATGCTGGGGTTGGCATGGTGCACGTCTTCGTCTCCACGTCTGACATTCAGATTGCCCATACTATCAAGAAGGGCAAGGAACAGATCGTGGAGGAGGCGGTCGCGGCCGTGGATATGGTCAAGCAGCATGGTGTACCCTGTCTCTTCTCAGCCATGGACGCCACTCGCACATCGCCCGACTTCCTCCGCCAGATATTCCTGGCGGTGCAGCAGGCAGGGGCTGATACGGTCAACGTTCCTGACACTGTTGGAGTTATGGCCCCATCGGTCTTCTATGGTCTGGTCGGGGAAGTTTGCAGCTACATGAAGGTCCCGGTCGATGTCCACTGCCATAACGACTTCGGCCTGGCTGTCGCAAACAGCCTGGCAGCAGTTGAAGCCGGAGCCCGGGAGGTGCAGGTAACGGTCAACGGTCTTGGGGAGCGTGCCGGTAACGCCAACCTCGCCGAGACGGTCATGAGCCTTCACTCGATCTATGGGGCGCGGACCAATATCCGCACCGAGTTCCTGGTGGAGACCGCCAGGCTGGTCGAGCGGCTCACCGAGGCCCGAATACCCATAACCGCTCCCATAGTTGGGGAGAACGCGTTTTCCCACGAGAGCGGGATACACAGCCATGGCGTAATCGAGCGGAGCGATACCTTCGAGCCTGGCATAATGACGCCTGAGATGGTAGGCCACAAGAGGAGGATAGTGCTTGGCAAGCACACAGGCCGCCATGCAGTCAAGCAGGTCTTGGACCTTGCTGGCTACTTCCCAAGCGAGGAGCAGCTCGGCGAGATACTTCAGCGCATCAAGGATCTTGGCGACAAAGGAAAGCAGGTCACAGATGCCGATCTCCAGACAATCGCCGAGGTCGTCTTAGGAGAGGTGGACAGAGGTCATCAGGCCCTTGTCCTCAAGGAGGTATCGGTGATGACCGGAAACATAATAACCCCAACCGCTACGGTGCGGGCACTTGTGAGGGGAGAGGAGCGGGTAGTGGCCAACATAGGGGTGGGGCCTGTTGACGCAGCAGTAAAGGCAGTTCGCGGGCTTCTGGGACAGGACAGCCTCATGCGTGTGCGGGACTTCCGAATCGAGGCGATCACAGGGGGCTCAGACGCGCTGGCCGAGGTGATAATCGCAATGGAGGACGAGGCCGGCAGGAAGGTCTCGGCCCGGTCCGCCAGGGAGGACATTGTCATGGCCTCGGTGGAAGCATTGGTAAGCGCCATCAATCGCCTGATTCTTCTGGAGGAGAGGGAAGCACGATAAAGACTTTGCCAGGGCTCAGGAGCTGCCAGGCAGGGATCTTTCAGGCAGCGCCCTGCAATGCCCCGCCATATTTTCTTTTCCGATCGCATCAAGTCCTTTCATCTCAAATGTCGGAGGTATAGCTACATTGAACAGCGTTTCAGTTATCGATGCCCACTGTCATCTGGACTTCAAGCACTTCAGCAAGGACAGAGCGGCGGTGATGGATAGAGCCAGGTCAGCAGGGATTGTGGAGATGATAAACTCCGGTGTCGATCTGCCAACCAACCGCCGGACCATGGAGCTCGTTCGTCAGTACCCCTTCTTGCACGCCACATTGGGCCTGAGCCCAAACTCGCTGGAAAGGTTCAGCAATCGCGATATGTCCGAACTCAAGGACTTCATCCGGTCACAGGCTGACGATATCATCGGTGTTGGCGAGGCGGGCCTTGACTACTATCGTGTGACAGATCCGGCCTTGCGGGCGAGGCAGGTCTCGGTCTTTCAGCAGATGATCGACCTGGCTGCAGAGCTGGACAAGCCGCTGGTCATCCACGCCAGGGATACCGAAGAGCAGGCCTTTCAGATGGTGAAAGACCAAAAGAAGGTCGTGTTTCACTGCTATAGCGGCTCCCTTGCCACCATGAAGCAGATCGCCGATAAGGGCTTCTACATTTCCATAGCCACCGTGGTCTGCCGCTCAGTCCCGCACCAGGCAGTGGCTCGCCAGGTTCCGATAGACCAGCTTCTGATAGAGACCGACAGCCCTTTTCTCTCCCCTCGCAGGGGGCGAAACGAGCCCGCCTTCGTGCTGGACTCCGTGCAGCTCATCGCACGCCTTCGTGGGATGACGCCCGAAGCACTGGCAGATGCCACCGTCCGCAACACCAGGAGGATCTACGGAATCTGAGGAAAGTATATTCGAGATCGATCCTTCAAGATAGAGAATAACCCAGCAATGGCAAAGGTCCTAATCCGCACCCAAACCGCGGGCAGCCTGAATCTAATCATGGTGGGCGGCGTGCAACATGGACCGCTTGAAACCTCTTCCCAGGAGGATTTGCCAGAGGGCCGGGTGAGGGATCTTTCCGATATGTCCTTTTGGAAATGCAGCGAATACGGAAAATTATTTGAGCGATACATAAGAACTTCGTGGTCGGATCAGTGATCTGATGGCGATCAACTTCGAGCACATCTTGAAGTATCTGGGATCAAAGAAAGAGAAAGGCCGAAAGAAGATCGGCCTCCTTGTCGATGGCCCAAATATGCTCAGAAAGGAGTTCCAGATGGACCTAGAGGAGATCCGGGATCTCCTTAGGGACTATGGAGATATCAAGGTGGGCAAGGTGTTTCTCAATCAGTATGCCTCGGAGAAGCTGGTGGAGGCGGTGGAGAACCAGGGTTTTGAACCGATCATATGCAGCAGCGATGTGGATGTCCGGATGGCTGTTGAAGGAGTGGACATGATATACAACCCGGTCATAGATACCCTGGCCCTGGTAACTCGGGATGCCGATCTCAAGCCTGTCCTGATGAAAGCCATGGAGCATGGCAAGGAGACTATAATATTCGGGGCTGAGCCCGGCTTCTCTGTAGCCCTTAAGAACTCGGCAGATTACGTCATAGTCCTGCGCAACGGAGAGTACGTTACGGAGTGAGCTCATTGGGAAATGCGGCAACTGACAACGATAGTCCTTCAGGTCCGGTCCGCCTATCCAGGTCGGGATGGGAGAAGGGATCGGACTCGGATCGCTGGGATGACGATAGGTGGGATGAGAGGCAGTGGGATCGGTCGTCCGGCAAGAGCGACGAGTTTGAGCTGCCTGTAACCCCTGTGCTCCTGATAATCGGGATCTGCGTGCTGGTTATGCTCTTTTCCCTGGCTGTCCCAGGCCTGGTCTATACCCAGCTGGCACTCAAAGGAAGCCTGCTTTCGGTGCGTCCCTGGACCATATTAACCCATATCTTCGTCCATGCAGACTTCTCCCATCTCTTCTGGAATATGCTCGCCCTCTTCTTCTTCGGGACGCAGCTGGAGAACAGGATAGGTGAGCGCAGATTTCTAATGGTATTCCTGGTCTCGGGGCTGGTGGGCGGTCTGGCCGAGGTTCTATTCTCCAGCGGATTCATCATGGGGGCAAGCGGTGCGGTCATGGGGGTAATGGGCTGCCTGGCCTTGCTGGCGCCGGAGATAAGGGTGATCATATTTCCGATTCCGCTTCCAATCAGCATCACCGTTGCAATCATCCTCTTCGCGGCCATCGATCTGTTCTATCAGATGAGCCTGGGCGGCTCAGACGGCATAGCGCATATGGCCCATCTGGCAGGGCTTGGGGCAGGCCTTCTATTTGGAAACATGCTGGGTCGAAGAGGGAGCTACTAGAAGGGATACGATCTGAGGCTCCTCCGGGGCCGACCTGCCCCGGACTGTGCCCTTGCCGTCTTGGGAATATGCTGCACCGACCACCATGTCGCTTGCTTCCTATTTCCAAAGGGATTTGCCTGACGGAATTGTCACAAGAAGACGGAGAGCCGCTCGCAGGGCAGTGTTCGTCGTTCGCCTTTTCACGGTACATGTCTCGATTATTTTGTTGTAAGCGGCTTCTTGGCGGGAAAAAAATAAAAAGGATAAGGTCAAGAGTATTACCCTCCAGGGGGTTTGGGACCAAATGGCCATCAAGATCAACGGTGATTTTAATTGAAGGGTTCAGTAGGCATCATCGTGGGCGAGACAAGCCCGGTTCAGTTCAAGTTCCTGATCACCAGAACCATCGGCCGTGGGGATTATGTCAAGGTGAAGATCGAGGGGCGGGACTTCGTATTGGCTCAGGTGGAGGAGATCAAGAGGTCCAACTCAGCGTTCAACCTGGCCCACATGGAGAGGGCCGGGGCGCCGACCACGTCACGGGAGTGGGTGGTGGCAGAGGCAAGGGTGCTCGGCGTGGGTCACAGCGGCCACCTGCGCTTGCCGAGCAGCCCGCCACGGCCGGGTGACGAGGTCTTTATGGCCGAGGAGAAGATGATCTCCTCATGTCTCGGCCTTACCAGAGGCGAGATGTATATCGGTCTGCTGCGAGGCTATGACCTGAGGGTGACCCTCGACGCAAACACGCTCGTACAGAAGCATTGCAGCGTGCTGGCCAAGACAGGGAGCGGAAAATCGTATACCGCAGCTGTGATACTCGAGGAGCTGCTTGAGCGGGGCGTAGCCCTGCTGGTTATCGATACCCACGGCGAGTACTCTTCCATGCGCCTGCCAAACCGCGAAGGCCAGTTCGCCCGCTTCAAGATCAAGCCCAGGGGGTACGACGTGGTTGTCTATACCCCGGCCAACCAGGTCCTCAATCCCAAAGCCGATCGACCGTTCCGATTCGACGGGATGAACCTGACAGCGCGCGATCTATCCCGCATGATGCCTGAGGAGAGCAGCGCTTCCTTGGGCCTGCTCTACGAGGCCATCTCGGCGCTGAGCGCTGAGGCAGACACATACCAACTTGAGGATATAATCCGTCAGGTTGAGAAGTCCACCTCCAAGGGAAAATGGGCGCTCATATCCCAACTTGAGTCCCTTCTTGAGGCAGGCATATTCTCAGGTGAGCCGACACATCCATCCGAGCTTCTGCAGCGGGGTCGAGCAGCCATACTTGATATGACCGGAGTGCTGCCGGAGATGCAGTCGATGATCGTGGCCAGGGTGCTCTCCGAGCTCTTCGATGCCAGGAAGATGGGCCGCGTGGCTCCGGGTATGGTGGTCGTCGAGGAGGCTCATAACTATATCCCGGAGAGAGGAAGTGGGAGGGCAGCCTCAACAAGCATAATTCGGACCATAGCTGCCGAGGGGCGAAAGTTCGGACTGGGACTCATGATCATAAGCCAGAGGCCGGCCCGGGTAGATAAGAACGTGATATCCCAGTGCAATACCCAGATAATTATGCGGGTTACAAACCCCAACGATCTGAAGGCGCTTTCCAAGGGCCTCGAGGGGATGACGGCAGAGCTGGAGGAGGAGATCAAGCGGCTCGCTCCCGGCACAGCCATGCTGGTCAGCAACGAGATCGAACGACCTGTGGTTGTGGCGGTTCGGCCGCGAAAATCAAGGCATGGCGGCATCAGCACCCCCATCGTGGCCGAAGAACCGCTTGCGCGCCCCGGGATTGCCGAAGGCGAAGCTTCAGGCAGAAGGCCGCCGTCCCGCGCTTCCGGCTCCATCCTGAAGAAGGTATTCGGCCCCAGGCGAGCCTGACCGACGTGTGGCCTCTCCTGGCGTGGGATGGGCAATGTAGAAAGGCTTGTCGAATCTCCTTTTCCCGCGCGCTGGTCCGACAATTGGGTGATTGATATGAGGCGCTGGCAAGACCATCTGACCTTTGGCAGGCCCATTTTGTCAGGTGACCAGAGTTCTGATGGGTCAGATGAGATAATCCTATCGGGAATGGTGATATCCGGAGACGATCTTCTGGTCCATCCGGGTTACGTCTGCCTGAAGGGAGGGAGGATCAAGGAGGTGGGCCAGGAGAGGACGAGGATGGAAGAGCATATAATCGCCCCGGCACTGGTCAACTCCCATACCCACCTGGCCGACGGCCTGTCCAAAGACCCGCCTTACGCCCCTCTATCCCAGCTTGTTGGTCCAGGCGGCCTCAAGCACAGGCTGCTGGAATCTGCCAGTTGTGAGGAGCTGAGATCGTCTATGCGCAGTGCAGCCCTGGAGATGCTGGATGGGGGAACCTGCGCATTTGCCGATTTTCGAGAGGGAGGGCCATCCGGAGTCTCACTATTGCTTGATGCTCTGCATGGATTGCCTCTGATCTCCCGCATCTTCGGCCGCCCTGATCCGGGCGGAACCGATATCCACCCCGATTGCTTCGGCCTGGGGCTATCCAGCACCCGGGATCATCCATGGGAATGGGTGAAGCGGGCAGCAGTAGCTGCCAGGTCCAGGGGAATGCATCTGGCAGTTCATGCAGGCGAATCTGGCAGGGACGATATCGAGTCTGCACTGTCACTGCAGCCAGACCTCCTGATTCATCTGACATCTGCCACGCCGGCCGACCTTGAGAAGGTGGCAGGCACTGGGGCAAGCGTTGCGGTCTGTCCCAGATCTAACCTGGCCACAGGTTGCGGCCTTCCGGATATTTCGGCCATGGTCGGGCTGGGGATCAATGTATGCGTGGGCTCGGACAACCTGATGCTGAACTCCACCAACCTCTTCCGGGAGATGGAACTGATCAGCAAGGCTTTGCTGCACGATGACAGACAGGTATTTAAGATGTGCACGCTAAATGGAGCAAAAGCCCTTGGATTGGAGCAGGAGATCGGGTCCATAGAGGTCGGCAAAGCGGCACGAATCATGGTGGTCTCTGCCAGCTCCAGAAATATGAAAGGGTCCCGTGACCCGCTGGCCAGTCTTGTAAGAAGAGCAGAACCCTCTGACATCCTGGCGGTGTTTTAGGGCCTAGTGTCCTAGGAACAGATGCGATATCTGGGCGGGGTTTTTCGGGATTTTCATCCAGGGATTGCCAGGGCTGATCTAAAAACGGGCCTGCCGAGGAGATATCAGGGACCATAGGTGGGGAGATGTTCGAAAAGATAATCATCGCTACAGATGGATCGGAGACGAGCGAGAAGGCAGCCCAGGCTGGCATAGAGCTTGCCCGGGCCCAGGGAGCAAAGGTCGTAGCCCTTTACGTGGCTGATACCGGACGGCTGAGCCACCTGCCCGACGACATGGTCTTGGTCAGCATAAAGGAGCTGCTAATTAAAGAGGGCGAGGAGGCCACCGGTTATGTATGCGGTCTGGCGGAGAAAGCCGGGGTGGCGTGCGAGAGGAAGGTTGTGGAGGGCAGGCCAAGCGACCAGATCCTGAAGTATTGCCGTGAGGTTGGCGCGCAGCTCCTGGTCATGGGCAGCGTCGGCCGCAGCGGCCTGGACCGGTTCTTGCTTGGAAGCGTTGCTGAAAAGGTGGTCCAGCACGCTCACATCCCGGTAATGACCGTTCCAGGGGAGCGGAAGGGGGACTGAAACCAAATGGATGGTACCCTGGTCAGGGATGTGATGGTTGGGGATGTGGCCTATGTCACGATTCCCGGCTACCGGGATGAGGTCCTCAAGGTGCTGAAGGAGCGGTGGGTCTCCGGTGTTCCGGTCCTAAAGGGCGGAAAGGTGGTGGGCATGGTTACCCGTACCGACCTCCTCAGAAATCCCGAAGAGGACCAGATAGCCATGCTCATGACCAGGAATCCCTATACAGTTCGGCCGGATCAGACGCTGGTGGAGGCGGCCCGGCTCCTAGCGGATCATGACATAAGGCGTCTGCCGGTTGTGGAGGACTCCCGTCTGGTGGGGATAATAACCGTGGCCGACGTGATCAGGGCAATCTCAGAGATGGATCTTGATATGCCGATAGACCGTCACTTCCAGCGCGGCGTAGTCGTGGTGTGGGATGAGATGCCCCTTCCTGTGGCTGGCGCTGTTATGGAGTATGCCGCAGTTCAGGCCTCTCCAGTTATCAACTCCCAGCTACAGCTCGTAGGCATGGTCAGCGACCGGGATCTGATCGCCAAGAGCATTATCGAAGAGACGGTTGAGCGGGCGGACATGAACTCCGGGCCTGAGATGGATGAGTGGAGCTGGGAGAGCAAGGAGACCATGTCCCGGTTCTATCAGGTATCAAGGATAACGCTTCGCAATATACTGGTGAGTGAGGCAATGGTCAAGGCCATAACCGCCATAAAATCGAGCAAGGTGAGCGAATGCGCCATGATCATGCGTCGCAACAAGATAGACCAGCTGCCCGTGGTCAGCTCTCACCAGAAGCTGATCGGACTTCTCACCGATAGGAACCTGATCCAGGCCATGATCATGAGCAGTTAGACTGCCCCATTTGGGAGGGCAGACCAGCCAATAGATAGCTAAACAGGGCCTGCCTGGCAGGAAAAAAGATTCCATCGTCCAGGTGGTGATGGCGGCAAAGCGTCCGGACAAATCGCCCGATGCCAAAAAGCCGCCCATCACCAAGGTTGCGGTGCAGCCGATTAATGATCGACTCGTTTTATGATCTCTTTTGATTCTAGGCGGTATCTATGCCGGCTGCGTGCTGCAGCCCCAACTCCTTTATGGAGGCCTCTCTCATCCGGTACTTCTGAACCTTGCCTGTAACGGTCATCGGGAAAGAGTCAACGAATTTGATGTAGCGGGGTATCTTGTAGTGTGCGATCCTGCCCCGGCAGTAGTCCCTGATCTCCTCAGGGGTGGCAGAGCAGCCCTTTTTCAGCATGACCCAGGCCATCAGCTCCTCCCCATACCTGGCATCCGGCACTCCTATCACCTGAACATCGCTGACGTCGGGGTGCGTGTAGAGGAACTCCTCGATCTCCCTCGGGTAGATGTTCTCCCCTCCTCTGATGACCATGTCCTTGAGCCGGCCGGTGATCTTGCAGTAGTCGTCCTGATCGAGTATTCCCAGGTCTCCGGTATGCAGCCAGCCTGCATCGTCGACAGCTATGTCGGTAGCCTCAGAATTGTTGTAATATCCCCTCATGATGGCGTAGCCTCTTGCACAGATCTCTCCGGATTGGCCCCGGGGGACGATCTTTCCGCTCTGAGGATCGACTATCTTCAGTTCGGTGTGCGGCATGGGCCTGCCAACGGTTGATACCCTCTGCATGAGCGTGTCGTCGGTTGATGACATGGTCAGGCCTGGAGACGATTCGGTCTGGCCGTAGGTGATGACCACCTCCGTCATGTTCATCAGGCTGCTTACCTTCTTCATGACCTCAATCGGGCATGGAGAACCTGCCATTATCCCGGTACGCAGCGATTTGAGGTTGAACTTGGGGAAGTCCTGATGTTCAAGCTCAGATATGAACATGGTTGGAACTCCGTGAAGCGCTGTGCACCTCTCCCTCTCGACAGCGGTCAGAGTTGCTACGGGATCGAAGTGCTCAGCAGGCAGAACCATGGTGGCTCCATGAGTGACCGATGCCATATTGGATAAGACCATGCCGAAACAGTGGTAGAATGGTACCGGTATGCACAGGCGATCCTTGCTCGTGAACTTCATGCATTCGCCTATGAAAAATCCGTTGTTCAGTATGTTATGGTGGGTGAGGACCACGCCCTTTGGAAAGCCGGTTGTTCCCGAGGTGTACTGAATGTTTATGGGATCGTCGAAATCCAGGGCTCTGCCAGCCTCCTCCAGGACATGGTCTGGCACCTGGTCACCCATCTTCTGCACCTCATCCCACATGTGCATGCCCGGCTGCCTGGGTCCCTTGATCAGTATCAGAGTCTTTAAGAAAGGCAGCTCTTGCAACTCGATCTCGTCGGGTCTTGCATCCCTGGCCTGGGGGCAGATCTGGTAGAACATCTCCAGATAATCCGAGGTCCTGAATCGGTCCATGAGGATCAGTGCCTGGGCCTCAGATTGCTTGAGCACGTACTCCAGCTCATGAGTCCTGTAGGCTGGATTGATGTTAACCAGGATTATGCCTGCCTTGGCAGTGGCGAACTGGGCAATTATCCATTCGGCCATGTTTGTGGACCAGATCGCAAGGCGGTCGCCCTTCTTCATCCCCAGGCTCAGGAGCCCCTTGGCAGCCCGATCCACCTCTATTTTCAGCTCCCGGTAGGTGTACCTCAAGCCCTGGTGCAAGGATACGAGGGCGTCGTTATCAGGGTGGCTTTCGGCAATCTCATCGAACATCTCGCCTATGGTCCTGCCAATAAGCGGCTTATCGGAACCCCTAAAAACATAGCTGGGGGCTGCTTCGCCTGGCATGGGTTATGAGTGCATATTCAAGCGGCATATAACGTTTGCCACATGAGGGCTGTCAAGCTATGGAATTATTTTAAAAAATTAAAGTTATAAAATAAAATGCCGGATCAAACGGCCATATCCCTCCGAAATTCCGGATTTTCGAAAAAAACGCTTGATAATCGAGCTCTCGGCAGGCGAAGACATGAAGATGGATTGTTTGCTCCTGAGCTATCCGGGATTGGTCGCGGACACGCGGATTTGGCAGCTCTTTTCCGTCAGGCAAGTCTCGGAGGATTTAGGATCTATCCCTAACGAGAAAACATCGTGACTTCAAATCCAGACTGTTTAAGTTACGAATTCCATAAGGTCGGTCGCCCGACTCCCGGTCATGCCAAATCCTGGCCACGTGCATAGCAGCCGATCATCAAAGATACTGCCTGACGCGATCGTAGGAGAAGACCGGGCCTTCCATGCAGACGTGATGGGGACCGATCATGCAGTGCTCGCATTTGCCCACCCCGCATTTCATATGCCTCTCAAGGGAGACGAATATGTCGGGAAGCTGAAATCCCTTCTCCATCAGGCGGGCAGCTACTGAATTGATCATCACCGGAGGTCCGCATATCGCGGCTGAACCCGGGGGGATCTCCAGGCGGTCCAATAGGGAGGTGACCATCCCCACGTTGCCGGTCCATCCCTGATCTCCAACGTCAACCGTCACCGCCACCTGTATGCCCGCCATCTGCCACCCCTTATACTCCTGCATGAAGTACAGGTCCTGCCTCGTACGGGCTCCGTAGGCCACAGCCACGTTGCCGAACTGCTCCCTGCGGTCGGCTATGAAGTTTATAAGGGAACGCAAAGTGGCAAATCCAGAACCTCCTCCTGCTATCAGGATGTCCTTCTTCATAAAATCAAGCGGAAATCCGTTTCCGCATGGCCCACGCACTCCCAGGACATCGCCTATCATGGAGTCCATGATGCCCGAGGTTATCTTGCCTGCCCGGCGGATGCATATCTGTAGCGTGTTCCTGGTCGGGGTGGAGGCGATCGATATGGGACACTCGCCCAGGCCGAAGACCGATACCATGATGAACTGGCCAGGACGATACCGGAAAACCTCCCGGTCCAGTATCTGAAGGGATATCAGGTACGAGTCGGAGGTAACCCTGTCGATATCCACGATCTCGACCTGGTACGGTATGTAATCCCTCATCTCTCTGCCATCCATTGATGCTCACTTCCTGATGGATTTGCCTTCGCCTTTGCTTTCTCCAGCGTCGGCGAATTTGTTGGTCGTCATCTCCCTGCTGCACAGACTCTCGAGAAAGGACCTCAGGCAGATGTCAGGGGAGAGGCAGACCTGGCTGCACCTGCCGCAGCCGACGCATCCGGCAAGGCCAGTCCGGGCGAGTATATACTCGAACTTATCCAGATACCAGTTGCGTAACCTGTCCCCTTGGCTTGGTCGAGGGTTGGAGCCTGATGTGAGACGCGAAAATCCGGAGGTCATGCAGCTATCAGCGCATCGGATTCGTTGCCCGTCAGGAACTCCCCGGTCGTAAATGGTGAAGCAGTGGCATACTGGACATACGAAGCTGCACCCTGCGCAGTAAGAGCAGATCTGTCCCAGCCGCTCCCACTCGGCGCTCTCCATGCCTTCCCTTATCCGCTCAACTGACATGCCGGGAAATGAGGAGATGACCTGGTCCCGGCACAGACCGACAACCCTTCCCTTATCTGTCAGTAGGGAATCCGCCAGGTCGGAAACAGCCGGCAGCAGGTCCGGTGAGTTCTTAATCAGCACAATTCCTGCTGGCGATCCCGATTCCACCAGGTATCCGTTGCCAAGATCGGTGAACAGCAGGTCGTATCCCTCATCCGCATCCGGCCCTGCCCCAAGCGCAGCACAGAAACAGCCTGGTCCGGGATTGGTGCAGTTTAAGACCGCCAGAACAGCGGATCTGCGCCGGTCGAGATAAGCCTGGTCAGGCGGCGGTGCACCGTAGATGCGGTCAAGAACCTGCAAGGCCCGCAGATCGCAGGGCCTCATTCCAAAGATGAGACGGGGCTTCTGATCAGGACGCAAGAACCGGTAGGTTCCGCTCTCCTGGATGTAGCGGAATAATATCTCCTCCCGGGGCGAGATGATCTTTGCCGGGGAGACCAGGGCGTTGGCCGAGAGGTCCAGAGGCTGGCCCTTCCAGGTTGTGAAGCTGATCTGGCCCTCCTCGAGAATTGGGGCCAGCACATCCATTTTGTCAGCCCAGGCCTGTAGCAGGTCTGGGAGGTCGGCTTTTTTGAGGTATGAGATCATCCCTAAAGCCTCCTGAGCCGGACCGCGGCCTCCTTGAGCGCAGGCATCCCGGAGATCGGGTCTCTGTAGCGCGAGGTCAGCAGGTTTGCCGGGCCTTCCAGGAAGTGTATGGGAAGGAAGAGGTGGCCGGGATTGACATCAGGTGTTACCCTGGCCCTAGCTATCAGCCTGCCCCTCCTGGACTCAACTGAGATGTAGGTGCCATCCTTCAGGCCAAGCTGCCTGGCGTCCGGTGGACTTATGTCAAGGAACGGCTCTGGGACTTCCCTCTCCAGAAGGGGGACCCTCCTTGTCATCGTGCCGGTATGGAACTGGAACAGGCTTCTTCCGGTAGTAAGCAGAAACGGGTACTCCTCATCCGGCTTCTCAGACGGTGCCTTGTACTCCACCGGCCGAAACCTGGCCCTGCCGATCGGAAAGCTGTCCACATGGAGGATCGGGGTGCCGGGATGGTCGTGATTTGGGCAGGGCCAGACAAGACCCCCAGTCCCAAGCCGGCTGTGGCTGATCCCACCATAGCTGGGCGTGAGGGATGCTATCTCCTCCATGATCTGGGCAGCCGATTCGTACAGGCAGTCAACTTCGAACCTGGTCAGGAGGTCTGCCCATATCCGCCATTCAGGCCAGGCCTCACCCGGCGGGGAAACAGCCCCTCTGGCCAGCTGTACACGCCGCTCGGTTGAGGTGAACGTCCCTTCCTTCTCGGCAAAGGAGGCAGCCGGCAGGACAACGTTGGCCAACCGTGCTGTTTCGGTCGGGAATATATCCACCACAAGCAGGAAGTCCAGCTCCTCCAGGGCAGCCCTGACCTGCGTCTGGTCGGGAAAGCTGAGCATGGGATTTTCGCCGGAGATGATCATCCCTTTGATCCGGCCTGCCTGGGCTGCATCCATCATCTCAACCGCGGTCAGGCCAATCTCAGCTGGCAGGTCGGTCTTCCAGGCCCTCTCGAAACGCGATCTTGAGCTTGAGACCGGCTGATATCCAGAGTAGTAAGCTGGAAGGGCGCCCATGTCGCAGGCTCCCTGGACGTTTTGATGGCCTCGCAGCGGGTAGATGCCGGTCCCATCCCTCCCTACGTTTCCGGTAGCAAGAGCCAGGTTGGCCAGGGCCTGCACATTGTCCGTCCCCCAGTAATGCTGGGTTATTCCCATGGCGTATACAAAGGCCGCACGATTGGCGGATCCCAGTTTGCTGGCAGCAAGCACAAGGTCGTCAGCCGGTATGTTTGTGACCTGCTCCACCATCTGGGGAGTGTACGGATCGAGAGCTGCTCTTGCCTCCTCAAAGCCCTCTGTTCTGGCCTCTATAAACTGCCGGTCCTCAAGACCCAGGTCCAGGATTGCTCTGAGCAGCCCGTTGATCCAGGCAGCATCGGTTCCTGGAAGTGGAGCGAGGTGGAGGTCGGCGAGCCTTGCCATGGCGGTTCGGCGTGGATCGACCACAACGATCTCAGCTCCTGTCTTCCTGGCCTGCAGGATGTGGAAGGCCACCAGAGGATGCTGCTCGGTGGTATTTGAGCCGGCAACCAGGATCATGTCCGACTTGCGCAGGCTGACGATTGGGTTGGTCATCGAGCCGCTGCCAAGGGCAGAGCTGAGCGCTGCCAGGGTGGGGGCGTGGCAGAGGCGGGCGACGTGATCGACGTTATTGGTCTTCAGCCCGGCCCTGGCAAGCTTCATCAGAAGGAAGTTCTCCTCGTTGCTGGCTTTTGCCGAGGTGAGGACCCCCAGGGATGCGGGTCCGCTTTCCCTTAGAAGAGTGGAGAGCTCGTCTCTTGCCAGATCAAGCGCCTGGTCCCAGGAGGACGGGACAAGCCTCTCCCCTTTCCTGATCATGGGGCGTCGGAGCCTGTCAGGGTGGTCCAGGAACTGGTATGCCAGCCAGCCTTTCAGGCACAGGTGGCCCTGGGAGAGGGGATGGTTAATCTGGGGCGAGGCCGCCACCACCCTCCCCTCCTCGACGTGCAGCATAAGACCGCAGCCACAGCCGCAGTAGATACAGGTGGTGGGGATTGTCTGCAATTGGGATCACCGCCATGGATGAGGCCTTTTTGGCCGCCGCAGGTAGGGCCAGATCAGGCGATGATTAGCCGGGCCGGACCTGGCTTAGGATCTGAATCTACATAGGTCTGTGCCTGTCCATAACCTTTCCGCTGACTTTTTGGAAAAATGGAAAGCTGAGATCTGAGCAAATGAGTATCCGGTCGCCTTAGCCCGGGATATGGCATTGGTCTCCTCTTACATCTTGTTCTCTTCGCCAATCTCCACGCTAAGGCCGTAGATCTCCCGCAGCGAGTCGGCTGCTTTTTCCCTGACTCCTGGCGGACAGCACTGGCAGGCCCTCTGCAGGGGCTTTACTGCATTTGGCAGGTTCAGCTCTCCAAGAGACCAGGCAGCCCAGGCTCGTATATCCTCCCTGTCCTCTCCGAACAAAACCTCTATCAGTGGGTCCAGTGCCATTGGATCTCCCATCTCTCCAAGCGTTGTGACTGCCAGCAGGCGAACCTCTGGGTCGCGGTCTTTTAAGGCAGCAACAACAAGGCTACATGCAGATCCGGTCCTGATGCGGCCAAGTGCCTTGACCGCTTCTTCTCTCACAGCGAATGAGCCGTCCTCAAGCAGCGGCTGCAAGAGCAGATCTCCATCTGGGATGGCGAGCTCTCCCATGAAGGCGGCCGCACGCCTGCGCACCTCTGGATCGGGATCATTCAGAAGTTCGGACACCATGTGGAAGGAGTCGGCATGTTGCATGCGAGCCAGGGCGGTTATAGCGTATCCTCTTGTTCGTCGGTTGGGGCTCTTCAGAAGGTTCTGGAGGGCTTCTGATGCATTGAGCCCCATCAGGGATACAGCCGCTCGAAGCTGCACATCCCCGCAAGGATCCGAGGTCACCGCGCTTACCAGATATGGGACTGCAGAGCTATCCCCCACAGCCTCAAGAGCAGCAGCCGACCATTCTCTCACCACCTCGCTTGGGTCCTCCAGCAGAGCTTGGCCCAGTCCGCTTATGGCCTGAACGCTCCCTATCTTTCCGAGAGCCCAGGCTGCGCGGTAGCGTGTAGGATCGTTCTCGGCCTGGTGCAGCACCAGGAGCAGCGGCTCAACCGCAGATGCCCCAATGTTGACAAGGGTCCAGGCGGCCTTCTGGCTCTCGAAGTAATCAGAGCTGGCCAGCCTGGCAATCTCCTCTGAAGGGTCCATATGAACGCGTCTCCTCCCCAGTATCGCAGCATGGGTTTGCTTTAATCCTTTTGGCGAGGATCACGTGTTGGATCGTGAGCACTCCAGAAAACCAAGCGCACATATCTTGCGAAGATTCTGATATGTCTTCGGCCGTTTTATGATGGCGCTTTGGGAGTTGTCCTTTTAGGAGTTGTCCTTTTAGGAGTTGTCCTTTTAGGAGTTGTCCTTTTAGGAGTTGTCCTTTTAGGAGTTGTCCTTTTAGGAGTTGTCCTTTTAGGAGTTGTCCTTTTAGGAGTTGTCCTTTTAGGAGTTGTCCTGCAGATCACCGGTGATCCTGTCATCCGTTGATCCTCTCGAGCAAATTTTTCTTTTATCATATCGATTAACAGTGCCTCAAATGCCGAGCTTTGAGACTCTGCAATCCAGGTTCACCGGCCTGAAGATTTAAATAGAAATCAGTGACATTTAGATATAAGGAGGATATATTATATGTGGGTGTATATATTACTGCCAGTCCTGTTAGTTGTATCGATGGGAACAGGACTTGCAGAGGATGTAGATATCGGTGATGTGGGGGCTTTCAAGCAGGCCTTGGAGCAGGATGGATTCAGCGTACAGGAAGGTTCGCTGACTTATTTTGATTTCATGAAATTATATAATGAAGGGATATTCCCTTCAGCTTACGGAAACAATCCTGCAACGAAATATCTGGTATATCTTATTCCACCGCCATCTGGTCAGCGTGTAGGCGGATTCATTGCTGAGGTAATCAAAGCACTTGGAGTAACAGCGAACGTAACTCCTTTCTGGAGCCTTCGCGCCACCATCTCAATGAGAGATGTCTTTACTCCTGGTATGTAACAGCGAACGTAACTCCTTTCTGGAGCCTTCGCGAGGATGAGGCTGTTGTATTTGTTGGTAGGACCCCCCCGGAGTGCAGGTACTTCAGTTTCGATCATTACCTGATGGAGAGGACATATGAAAATGAGACCAGATGGATCTTTGCCAATTTAGCAGATCCAATAAATAACATGGTTATCAAGACTGAAGGAACCCCTGATGGGTCGCCTGGAAATCCGTTCAATCAGACCGCGGTAGTAGTGACTACTGCCGATAAGGGCATTGATCAACGCATCCGTGCAGCTGCCCAATTAGCAGGATACTCAGATGGCATGATTAACACCCAGGTGCTTCCCTCAGCTATGTTGAAGATGGGCGTGGAGAATAATTCTGATACATTTGGCGTATTCATCCGGCCGTCTCTATTCGCAGATGAAACAGCTGGTGACGATTACATCGATAGCAAACCCGCTGTTGTCTTCCGCATAACCCCCAACGAATCTGCAGAACTGGACCCCTATGATATGCCAGAGCTGAGGGTCCGTGGAACTGGAACGACAGAGTTCGACCTTATGGATGATCTCGAAGAGCTGAGGATCGCTATTCTCGACAGATACGCGGATCTAAATGCAAGAGAGCTTCCAGTTAGTCAAACAGTCTCGACAGGCAGCGACGGAATTCAGAGAGGAATCGATGTATTAGGCCCTGCCAACGATGCATGCTATCTATGGACTGCAAACCAATCGGTATCCTCGCCGACACCTCCCTTCCCCGATCTATCGCAATACTATGATTTCTTGCGAAATCCAGCAGTCACCTTAGGTAATGATCCCAACGAGTTCATGATCATCTATGGGATTAACCATGTGGCCACTGGAAAAGCGACGTACCAGAACTTTGTCCCGTACGGTGCGGATGTGTGGAATGGCGTTGGAATGATCACCGACCTGGAGTTCAATGGAACTGCTGATGAGTATCTTCCAGATAATCCTAATGCCAAATACCTCTACGTCTACAAGATAGCGAGGAACTGCAGTGGCGATCCGTACTGCTATGAGGTTCCCTACAATGCAAAAGGCTATGGCATAGAACTGGATCAGCCAATCATGATAGGCTTTAGGAGCTACCTGGAAAAGGCAACAAAGACCGGGCCATCCTACTCTGAGATACTGTACGATCGGGCTATAAAGTTCGATCCAAAGGAGTAAGGGCAAGAAGAGCTGGGGTATTGAATCTATACCCCTCCTCTATTATCCAAGAGGTATCGAGGCTACAGTTTATCAAGCCACATCTCCAGCCGCAGCCTATTTGCTGGCAGAAAAACGCAGGCGATCGACTGCAAGAAAGATAAGACCTCCAATACCAGATCTCCGGCCAAGTCCATCACGAGGCATCTCCCGGAGTGGTCTGGCCTTATTTTTTCGCCTTTGGCTCGAAACCTGGCCAAGCTTTCTTGGGCGCCCTGTTCTGGACGATTATGTTATGCTCCGTACTCTGCCAGCCCACCTTATCGGTCATCCCCGGCATCTGGCTTATCATTGCCATGGCACGCTTCCTCGATATTCGTCCATTTGGCCACATCTTCCTTGTCCAGATCCTGCCAATATCGAACTCAACCTGGGCGAAAATCATTAGTCGTCTCTCTTTTTGGTGTTTTGATTCATTTAGATTATGAATCTATAGCAGTAGATTTGACATATGGCTCGCTTCAGAATTCCCAGGATCCTTGAGAAGAGGCAGCTGATCTTGTGGACAAATATTTTGGTTTTTAACCTTTTTACCATAAAAAATAAATACCTAAAAAGCACAATTCCTTCTTGCAAGAACGTAGTATAAGATCGCAGGATGTATCGATATTTCCATCATGGCCATTGGGGGGTGACAAAAATGGAGAACGTGTTTCCGTATTGGATTGGAATACTCTCGCTCGTATGCCTGAGCTCTATTGGTTCTTACTTCCTTCTCTAGAAAGATCGCCGGTGAATCTTCACATTTTTTTTGAAGGCTTCGGATACGAGAGTGCGGGCATCAGGCCAGGATAGATTCTGGTTCATAGCGATGCTCGAAATGCATGCCTGGATTGAGATGGCTATTGGGCTTTTTTTGATGGGCGATAACGGTATTGGCCAGACGAGTATTATAGTCAAGAACTAATTACTTAGATAGATACTATCCAAAGCATTCGAAGCATTGTGGTGATATGTTCAAATCTCTGGGTTATTGACTATAATTGGCCAATCTTACCGAGCTTATTGTGACGCAGGATCCATCTCGACAGATTCTCGTCTGCTTTTTTGGCTCGCACAAGACGTCTTCATCGGGGAGGTGGACTGGATTTTAGTCCTTCATTTGGCCAGTTTGTGAATTTCAATTGCCTTGCGCGAGATCTCTGAAATCCTGACCCTCGGCATAGTCGAGCCAAACCTCGGCAGCCGTTTGCCAAATCCTCGTAAATGGCCAATACGAACTTTCGGCCATCCGACAGGTCGAGGATTGGCCTCTGGTGCCGATTGATCTGGATCGAATTCCACGCTGCAGCAGCAGGGTGCGCAGCCGCAATTTAACTTGGGAATCAATTAACTAGCTATTCTTTCCGCCCCTCCTCCAGCTCCTTCACAATCTCAACAAGCACCGAGAAGACAGCTGCCTCCAGGGGGTCATCCAGAGCGTAGAAGGCCTCGCTAGAGTGCTTCTTGGCCATCTCCGCCAGCCACAGGCCATGGTCCTGATCCTCCTTCTTCAGTGCCCTGCTTGCTTTGCGCCACCTTTCAGAGACCTCCTTTGACCCCATCCTCACGCTAGGGATGCTTCGTCCCATCCTCTCTCCTCCATCCTCCTCTGTATAATCTCCTCCACATCCTCGCGCCGGACGCCAAATACCTCGCCCAGCATATCCTTGGCTGCCTGAAGCTCCCTTCCACAGCTGCCGCCTGCAGGTCCCAGACGGGCCGAGTCAGCCCTGATCAGCACCGTCCACCTCATGAGTATGCCCCCAGCGTAGTCGGGGCGCGCTCCGACTTCTGCCCGGCGCGGTCTCTGGGCGAGTCCTCATCTTCCTGATGGAAGCAGAACACCCGGCGGGCAGCCTCGGCCATGGTCTGCATGTGCAGGTCCATTGTCGGCGAGTAGAGCATGATGGTGGACACCCCGGAGGTCTGACGCAGGCTCCTGGCCTCGCACTCGGCCATCTCTACCGAGCCCTCGTAGAGCAGCGGGTCGTGCTCCACGATCAGAACGGTGTGCAGGTTCTCATCGAGAATGGCCATGAGCCGGAAAGATGCGAGGCCCCGGCGGACCTCTGGTGTGGTGATATTTCTGTTCAGGCTGCCCAGGATGCGTGAGAAGTTGCCGCATACCAATGGGACCCTGTGGTGCAGAATTATCTGTCGGCTGTCCAGGGCCTCGATCAGCATCTCCGCCGGGATCACCATGACGTTGAACGTCTCCGGCTGGATGGAGACCGTGGAGTTAATGTCTATATCCATGATCAGCCACTATGATGGCAGGGGATATTAGGCCAGGGCGGGTGCGGGGCGAAAGTGGTCGATGGGAGTTCGGGAAAGGTCCGGATATGACCGAACAGTGGACAACTCAAAGCTTAAATCGGGATAGTATGCTCATATCGATGGTGAATGGAGATGAAGCTCAGCGCCAGGAATATGCTGAAAGGCAGGGTCAAGAACATCGTTAAGGGTCCCGTCAGCTCTGAGGTTACAGTTGAGCTCATGGGGGGAGATACCATAGTCTCAGTGATCACCAAGACCTCTGCTGAAGAGCTGAAACTCGCAGAAGGAAAGGAAGTGCTTGTCGTGATCAAGGCCAGCAGCGTGATGATTGCGACCGATTGATCTTCGGGAATCGCTCGGTTCTATCCGCATGGTGCCTTGATATCGCCAATCTGGGCAGCCTTCCCCTCCGAGACTACGCTGATGCCTGCATCTTTGATCTTATTCTTGCGGGCGGCATTGAGCAGCATTGGAGTCAAGCTTTCGATAAGCGAGGATGCCTCGAGTGGTCCGACCATCAGCGGACGGATGCTCCTCATCTCCAGCGCCAGGCCTCTGACCAATTCTAATGCCTGTTGATCGTCCCCACAGAGAAATGTGTCGGCCCTTAATTCGACCTCTCTTGCCGCAAGAGCCGAGGCTGAGATTGTATGAAATGCCGATACGATTCTCGCATCGGCTGGAAGCAGGGATTTGGCCTGCAAGGCGGCGCTGCCCTCCGACGGTGGACAATACCTGAAGAACTTGCCGTTGTAGCTCATGGGCACTATGGGCGATATGACGACGCAGCCTTTGATGCATCCAGTCAGATCGGCTGCAACTGATGAGAGATGCTCATGAGGGACGCACAGCACGATCGCATCGGCTTCGGAGACGGCGCTGCTGTTGTCCGCTCCCCAGACGTCTCCTTCGTGATCCAGGATTTGTTTGACGGCATATGCGCTCTCGATGGCCTTATCGGCCTTTCTTGAGCCTATGACTATCTCATGATTGGCTGCCCAGCGAAGGGCGAAGCCCATCCCTATGTCACCAGTGCCTCCTACAAGAGCGATCTTCATGACGTACAGCCCCTTGGCGGAAGATGAATGCCTGGTAAATCATATTTATATGTTCTTCAGGGATCGCCAATCCCCACCAATTCTCAAGGCTTGACGTCTGCACCTATGGTCTTTTCAGCCCTTCTCCGGACTTGGCTCTGGGTCCTGCGGTTTTCGATATCGTGGAACAGCGCCGGCGGCTTTTCACGGCTTGAGCCGGCGAACCTCCATATAGCGCACCCCGTCTCCCTGGTAAGCGAATAGCATGGCCTTTCTCACGCTATGGGCCAGCCGGACTGCCCGCGATATCACTGGCAGATGGAATACATGGTCGGCAGAGACGGTGTGCACCAGGTACTCGGAGTGGGGGACTTTCTGTGGCGCGTCCACCCGTTTGTAGACCCGGAAATGAGTGCCGAATTTGAAGCCGGTCTTTACCACCAGGCGGCGGTTGCGCAAGTCTCGATAGACCCTGTATTTCATATCGAAGTCGTTTTCAATGGTGCTGGCCCGCCTGCCGAACTCCTCGACGTCAAGTTCCGCACCTTGACGGTCCACCAGCTTGATCAGGCCTTTCTCGAGCAGATAGGCAGACTCCACCAGCGACAGCTGAAGCCGCCCTCCCACCGGCTGGCCGTAGAATCCATCCCGGTGAAGCCTCTCAGATCCCTGCGGGTCCCACAGTACAACCCGGTCCTCGAGAAGCGTGGCCAGACCAGCCGGCTCCTCCTTTGGCATTGAGCCGGACGGGGCCTTCTCTCGGGCTTCGTAGTAGGTGATGTCGCTCTCTTCGTCCACCACCGCCAGCATAAGGCGCTTGCGCATCTGGCCGGCCACACGAACCGGCTCTGCCAGATCGGCCAGAGGAAGTGGCGTGCGTTCTGATACGACCGAGACGTAAAACTCGGCCGGGGTTTTGCCGGGATGGCCTCCACGGGGATAAACCCGGAAGTCCGGCACTCCTGGCTGGACGTAGTATCCCCGTTCTCGGAGGTCTTTATACACGACGTAGCGGAACTCAAATCCCTTCTCGGCAGCCGATGCCTGCTCGAAGAGGGCCCGGAAGTCCAGAGGGCTCCCTCTGGTGCCGCTTACCTGAATCCTGCTCCTGTCAAGCAGGTATGCGGCCTCCACCAGGGAAAGGTCCAGACCCTCACGCACTCTCTTGCCGAAATAGCTCTGATCGTACAGCTCCCTGACCGCCTCAGTTCCCATGCGGACATGACGGCCGTGCAGCTTACCGGGCAGAGGCTCCTGCTGCATTCCCTATCAGCAGCTCAGCTGGCTTGGCCAGATCCCGTGCACGGCACCAAGTGCGCCATCTACGGTAGAGTGAACCTGGTCTGCCGGAATTCCGCAGGACAGCAGGTAGGACTCCACATGGTTGGGAACGGCAATGGACATCTGCTCCACCATGGAGACGGTCTGCATTATGGTGTAGTCGCCCAGCTCGAAGGGTATGATGGCGTCTGATACCAGGAGCTCGAATATCTCCGGGCACACCGGCCTCTCGAATCCGGAGAGGAAGGCCTCCAGTATCTCGCTGGTCCACTCGTGCTTCTTTCCTCCGTCGTCCTTGTATGGGATGACGACGACCTCCCTGGTTTTGGCCAGCTGCTCCACCAGGTCGGAGGGCTTGGGATGGCCCTTGAAGACCAGGTTTAAGAAGTTGGTATGCGGCACGGTTGTTGGGACTTTGGATGCACGGATGGAGAAATTGACGTCTTCAAAGACTGTTCCAGCGTCTGTTCCCTGATGACCGGCCCTCTGGCCGAACTGAATGGCACTTGGAGACGCACGGACCACGGTATGGGGATCGCCGTGGCGTCGGTCGATGTTGCCGAGCACCGCGCACAGACCAAGTGGGCGGGCTGCCAGGGCAAGCCGGCTAAGCCCTGTCGTGTTGCAGGAAGTGCATTGTACCAGCTGAGGCTGGGACTTCAGGAATAGCTCATAGTTCTCCAGGCCGAAGAAGAACTCTCGTGACAGGTCTGCTTTCAGTCCATCGCTCAATGCTACCTTTTCCTTCTCAAGCTCTTCTTGGATCTCGTCCCTGTGAGCTCCTCCCATCAACGACACGAAGCATCCGCTTTCCAGAGCAGACTTGACGTACGGCGCCTCTTCATCACCCGGAGTACCCACCATGACGAAGTCGGAGGCCCCGAAGAACTGGTCGTATCCGCCCTCTATCTGAAATCCCAGCTTCTCCCACTTCGCCTGGTCGTCCTTCTCGCTGACGTATGCCTTGACGCCGCATAGCTGGATCATCTTTTGCAGCATTGACTGGGCACGGGCGTGTGGCTTTCGCAGCAGAACGTTCAGTTCGCCACCGATGCCCGCGGCATTCTTGACCGCATATGTGGCGAAGATGGTTCTCTTGTTCTCGGTACCATCAAATCCCACGAAGCCTGCATTTTTTTTCAATGGATCACGTCCTGCTGGGCTCTCATCGGTAACGTTATTTTAATTTTCCGGAGACTTCCAAGCAAAACAACTGCAGATTTCCGCCGGAAATCGCTATCCTCCTATGGCATTAATCTCTTATTGCCAAGGGATGGTCAGGTTGGCGGATGCACTGATTGATCAGGTTGGCGGATGCACTGATTGATCAGGTTGGTGGATGTACTGATTGATCAGGTTGGCGGATGCACTGATTGATCAGGTTGGTGGATGTACTGATTGATCAGGTTGGTGGATGTACTGATTGATCAGGTTGCGGATGCTCAGATAATTCTCATCTTCGCTTCTGATAAGAAATTGGAGGCCTTCGCTTTGCAGGGCTTGTGTCGAAAAGACGTCTTTCATGCTTCTCCAAAAGTCGAATCGGTCAGATCTCATCGGATTTCCATGGGTTCTTCAGTCTGGCCTGGCGCAGCCCCAATCTTCAGGCTCATGCATGATTGGGAAATAGTTCCACGATTTGCTGGGCAGCGGTTCGGCCTGCTTCTGAGGGATTCAGTTCGATCGTATCCAGCACGATCTCTGCCGCCAATGGGGCCTCGTAAGGGGCACCTACACCTGGCACCGGCGCACCGTTCTCTGCCTTCTTATAGATGCCTGAAGGAGAAAAGCGAGCTCTGCGTTCGAGCTCCCTTGACCGGCATACCTCCAGTGGTGCCTGCACATAGATCTCGGCGAAGTCGGTGATCATGCAGCGTGCAAGGTCGCGGTAGCGCTGGCGATTGGCAGTGGCATCCACGATAACGTTGATGCCATGCTCCCAGAGAAGCTTGGCCATGTAAGCCAGGCTGGCGTATACGATATCCCGCTCCTCCTCCGTATAACGCGGATGCGGTGTTATCGCCCTGCGTATCTCATCCAGTTGGAGTATGCTGGCCTCCACGCCCATCTCCTGCAGGATCTCCTTGGTCTTCTGCGCAATGGTTGTTTTCCCGCACCCCGGAAGGCCGGTGAACCAGACTACCCAGGACATGCCACTACCTCTGTCGTGTTGGTTAAAAGCCTTCTGGGTAAAAAATACAGTTAAAAAATTAAAATTATAATATTTAAAATTATCGCTTCGACGCTTGCTTTTTTAACAGTTGTTTTAGCATCAACTTCATCTTAGAAGACCGAAACTCAGCACTGGTATTCAATTAAGGTATCCGCATCCGTAAAGACTGTCCACAAATACTGAGCCGGAACAAAAAATTAATATAAGTGTATTTGTTATATAGACATGCAGTAAAGCTAAAGCCCTTGTTGATAGGGGTAATGCGGGGTATAAAAATGGCCAAAAAGAATTCCGAGAAGAGGAACTTCGCACTCAGGGACAAGAAAGGCGACGAGATAGGTGTCTTCAGCGGCAAGCAGCCCAGGCAAGCAGCCCTCAAAGCGGCTAACCGCGGATTCACCGATATAAGGCTTCGTGAGAGGGGGACCAAGAAGGTCCACATCTTTGTGGGGGAGAGAAAGGAGGTCAAGAGACCGGCCAATGCTCCTGCCTGGATGCCGGACCGTATCTGGAAGCCAAACGTCAAGAAGATAGGCATCGAGAAGCTGGAGCAGATCTGACGGGCGGGCTCGATACTCCAGGAAGCTTCGATATCTCGATTGTCATCGCTGGAGTCAGAAGTCCTTTGGACTTCTGATCCGTTTTATAGCGTCGGGGTGCAGTATTAGAGAAAAACTCCGTTCTTTTCAGTCCGGATATGAATCGTACCCGCTCTTATGACAGGGCCTATTTGTAATATATCTTCATAAAGGATATTGTGCTTAAGGCTTACAAGTTTAGGCTCTATCCCACGAAGTCTCAGATAACCACGATGGAGCGAACGCTGGCCTCAGTGCGGGCTATCCTTGGATCGAGATTGGAACGCTGCAATAAACATACTCAGATTGGGACTACAATCCGTCGGTGTAGGAAGCCTTAAAAGCCCCGTCCTTCAGGGCCGGGAGGAGTCACGAAGCACTCCAAAGATGTTTATATCTTGATGAACTCGCCTAATGATCATATGAAGTGCCAAATTATCATTGCTCTATTTCTGTTATCGATCCAAACAATATCCAGTTATGGATTAGATGAAGAGGATGTTATCGATAGCAGTAAAAATGATAGTTTCCTTTGTTGCTGTCCAGATTATGCCAATTTTTCCGTTTGGCACGCCAAATGGGAAGTACTATGCCAAGATGACGCCATGACGATTCGGAAAGCGCGAGAGTTGTACAACAAGAGCAGAGCCCTCATGAATTCCAGCAAATGTCAGGAGGCTTTGAAGCTTATCAATCAATCACTGGAATTTGATCCTGAGTCCTCAGAAGCTTGGAACCTCAAAGGAGCTGCTCTTGCTTGCATATATAGCTTTGATGAGGCAATAAGCTGTTATGAGAGATCCATCGGCTCGGATTCGTCAAATCCCAGACCTTATTCAAATATGGCCACATCTCTAATGTATCAAAAGCGGTATGACGAGGCGTTAGAATTCAATAAAAAAGCTACGGAATTACTCGACAAATTGGGTGGAGTTTGGTGGCCTTGGTGATCGAGGCATTAGATTAATATTAATATTTCAGCGGATCTTTTCTTTCTGTTCGCCCCAGCCCCTGTAAGCCGCCCTTTTTGCCGGGTACTGCGGCAAATCCCTGACGCGCATCTAGGTCCGATCGAATCGAAGCTTGCCTGCGGGGATCGGTCAGTCGAGCGGCAGCGTACAACGCTAGCTCTGTCATGAGGTGCGCTGTCGCCGATTGACTCGAGAGACAAAAGCTGCAGAGGTGTGCACCTTTACCCCGCCCAGCATGAAAAGAACTTGGGATAGAGCCAAGCCAGGACGGGGTCAGCGGCCACCCAAATCCGATGTCAAGGTCGCCGTAATACAAGAAAATGGCGAGGGTAGGCCGCAGATGGGCCGATAGATTTATCCTGAATCTTGCCTGTTCCCATTCCAATATCCATTTTCGATGCTGTCTCTATATCCCCAAACGCCTTCGAAGGAGCGGCAATCAGACTGGATTGTAAACTCAAATCTCCCCCATTCGCCGTTTGATTGAGTCCATTGACCTATCATTTTCTCCCCAACGATATCGCCTTCAATTCTTCCGCCTATCCAATCGTAGGAACCGCTGACCTCATCTCCCGACTGTTCAACTGTCATGAGATTTGTATGTGGTACTCCTTCCCGCGTTCCCCAAGTTATGGTCCAATCTCCTGACCAATCGCATGAAAGAGCCTGGGATGTAAGAGCGGCCAATATAATCAAAGACCAGGATACGCGAGACCGAATACATCTTGCCAGCCAATTCTTGCACATAGTAATTCCTCATAGCCTCCTATATGTAATGAACTATTACTCCTTTATAGTTTTTTACAAAACTCAACGGTGAAGTCGTCTCATAGCAGAAGCAATGGAATTCATGGAGCTGACCGATGCTTCGTTGTCGTTCATCAAGCCATTCCCACACCTTCTCTCCGATACCCAGCCCTGCATTTCTTATATCGTCGCTGGCTTCGTCTTTGGGCACACTCATGACCGCTTTCCCCGGGCGCAGGAGGCTGCCGGGGGTGGATGGGGAAACAGTCATATCTGATGGGTCGTTCTCAATTAGACATTAGGAGGGCTCATTTGTTGAGAAATATTGTGGCGGTCGCAATTCTGGTATCGATCCTTCTCCTGTCCGGATGCATGGACAAGTCCGGGCCCAGAGCTCAGGAGATCAGGATCTCGGGATCAACAACCGTCATGCCGCTGATCGAGCTGTGCGCTGAGGTCTTCAACGTCGCCAATGAGACTTACCGGGTCTCAGTGACTGGAGGGGGCTCAGGAGTCGGGATAAACGACCTGGGAGAGGGGCGCTCAAGCCTTGCGATGACATCCCGGGAGGTCAAGCAGGATGAGAAGCAGAAGTTCGAGTCGCCTGGCCGCAGGTTCCGGGAGATTCCGGTGGGATACGACGGGATCGTCGTTGTAGTCAGCTCCAAGGTCTATGAGAGCGGTGTCACAGCCATTACCATGGAGCAGCTGCGGGCAATCTATTCGGGCCAGATTCGCAACTGGAAGGAGCTCGGTGGCTCAGACAGGGGGATATTCGCTATCAGCCGGAAGTCTGGCTCGGGGACACGGGACAACTTCAACGAGATGGTCATGGGCAAGAAGGAGGCAGAGACGCCAGGAGCAGAGCAGGAGGCAGGCGACAGCTCAGAGGTAAAGACCGCCCTTGTCGGCGGGGACAACGGCATAGGGTATGTGGGATTTAGCTATGTGACCGACGGCAGCATCCGTCCCCTGGCCCTGGAAGGAACCGTGCCAACAATCGATACCCTGAGGAGCGGGAAATATCCGCTGGCACGCAAGCTGTTTCTCTGCTCTCTCGGAAATCCGTCACCAGGAGCGCAGGCGTTCATCGACTTCGTGATCGGCCCTGAGGGGCAAAAGATCGCTCTGGAAAACGGCTTCATACCTCTATAGTCCGGCCTTTTCCAGGAATCTTCAAAATCCAATTTTTTTCGGAGCTCAACACCTTTCCGGGAGCATCTGGCTGGCCTGATAGTGGCGGTCGCAAGGGCAGTACCTTTGCCGCAAAATCCCAGCACCTTTGGCAGATGCAACAGCTGAGGACGGCGGGCGTGGAAAATCGCGACGTTATCCTCCTTGTCCGAGATACGTGCCTTTTCTTTCCGTCTCATCATGATTTCCCAACGACGATCCAATCGTCCTATCTTTGCGGCAAACACCTTTATCCCATGCTGACAGATCGTGGATGACAGATCGGGCTTTCTCAAATTCGCATCTGGCCCGGCGAAGGAGTGGAGAGATCGACCATGAAAGCTGACCGCATATCTTATCACGAGTCCGTCCGGCAGATGTACGAACGGATCAGGAAAGACGGGCTGACCAACATCTGGGACCGCTATGAGGCCCAGGGCATGGGAGGAGATCCTGACAGGCGATGCTCCTACTGTATGGGAGGCAACCGCTGCGATCTCTGCTCCAACGGGCCCTGCCGGGCAGATGCAGCCTCAGGGAAGAGGGGTGTGTGCGGGATCGACGCCGACGGCATGGCTATGCGCATGATGCTTCTCAGAAACGTCATGGGCGCCTCAACATACCACTACCATGCAGACCAGACCGTCCGCACTCTGCGGGCTGCTGCCCGTGGAGCTACTCCGTACTCGATAGCCGAGCCACAAAAGCTTAAGGACTTTGCTTCAAGGCTTGGGCTAGCCAGCTCCAGCACGGCAGAAAGCGTCGCCCTTGATCTTTGCGACTTTCTTGACAGGGACTTCGCCCGCATGTCCTATCAGCCCAGCCAGATAGTTGAGGCCCTGGCTTTGGCTGAGCGCAAAGAGGTCTGGCGAGACCTCGGCATATTTCCAGGCGGCATACTCGGGGAGATGATGGTTGCCACCAGCTCCTGCCTTACAAACGTTGACGGAAACTACGCCAGCCTTGCCCTAAAAGCCATGCGCCTTTCCATAGCCATGGCCTATCAGAGCCAAATCGTCCTGGAATGCCTGCAGGATGTGCTCTTCGGGACACCCAGACCGCATAAAGTGAGCGTTGATTTGGGCGTGCTGGACCCGGATTTTGTCAACGTGATAGCCAATGGCCACGAACCGTTCCTGGGTTTCGCCATGATCGATCTTGCACGCCAGCCAGAGTGGCAGGCTAAAGCCAGATCCGTCGGAGCCAGAGGGCTGAGGGTAATCGCCAGCATAGAGACCGGCCAGGAGATGATACAGCGCTGGGAGACGGACGATGTCTTCTTCGGTTTCACAGGAAACTGGATAATGCAGGAGGCAATGATGGCAAGCGGCTGCCTGGACCTTATGGCCTGCGATATGAACTGCTCCATGCCGGTCGATCCCCAATACGCCAGCAAGTACCGGTTTCAGTTGGTGCCTGTAAGCGAACTGGTGGCCTTCGAGGGAGTTGCAGAGCGGCTCGACTACCACCCGGAAAACGCAGCTTCACAGGCTTCGCGGCTGCTGGAGATGGCTATCTCAAACTATCCGATTAGAAGGGACTTTGTTCAGCCTGTCAGAGGGCTGCCTGTGGGCGAAGCCGTGGCAGGATTCTCAACTGAGAGCATCTCAGAGATCCTGGGCGGATCGCTGAGTCCTCTACTTGAGGCCATGGCCAAAGGCGATATCAAAGGGGTGGTGGGCCTGGTCTCCTGCACTACACTGCGGGACTCGGGCCAGGATGTTCATAGCGTGGCTATGGCGAAGGAGCTTATCAAACGGGACATCCTGGTCCTGTCCATGGGATGTGGAAATGGGGCGATGCAGGTTGCCGGGCTGTGCAGGCTGGAGGCGGCATCTATGGCCGGACCGGCCTTAAGGAAGATCTGCTCGGCGCTAGGCGTGCCTCCGGTGCTCAGCTTCGGAACCTGCACCGATACCGGGCGGCTTGCCGATCTTCTGTCTGCGCTCTCCGCATCTTTGGGCGTGCCAATCAAGGATCTGCCGGTTGCCGCAGCCGCACCCGAATACATGGAGCAGAAAGCCACCATAGATGCGATCTTCGCCCTTGCCCTGGGCCTGTATACATATGTCAATCCCGTCCCGACGGTCACAGGCGGGCCGCGTCTGGTTGAGCTACTGCTTAACGGCTGCCGGGAGCTGACCGGCGGCGTGATGAGCGTGGAGAGGGATGCTGTCAAGGCAGTGGACGGGATAGAGGCCCATATAATGGAGAAGCGGAAGATGCTGGGGATGTAAAATGAGGAGCTGGTCGGATTGCGGTCCGGAAGGCGACAGGCAGCGACACCAGGATTCACCCCACAGCACTTCAATACATAGCCGTCAGCAAAGACCCTAACGACGGGGGTTATCCGACGACAATAGCTTTCTTCCGATCTCCTGGTCCAGAGCCCTGGCCTCTTCTCTCACCGCTGGGTCCGAGCTTGCCCTCATCCGGGCCAGATCCCTGCGCAGCGGCCCCAGGCGCAGCTGGTCGGTCCCGGCTGCTTCAGCCAGGTCCTTGATCCGCTCAAGCCCTGGCCTGTCCACTGGATCTGCGGCCAGAGATAGACGCAGGTCCAGGAGGGCTTTGGCGGCTTTCTCTCCCTTCTCAGTCAGCTCCAGGTGACGCACTCGCCCCTCAAAACGCGTCCGTATCAGGCCTGCTGATTCCAGCTGGTTCAGGATTCGGATTGTGTGAGATAGCGTGGAGTCTATCCTTTTAGAGACCAAAGAAGCATAGGCGGGGCGGATCTCCGCCACCGCCACCAGGGCTAAAGCCGGCTTCTCCTTCAGGAAGAGCCGTTCAAGCTCCGGGTCGAATCTGCTGCACATCTCCATCTATGATTTGCCATCCAACTCATGTCGTGGCTGAGGGAGTGATCATCATAGCTGGAATGGATGAGTTTAGAGCTTCCTCTGGCAGCTCGCTCTTCACCGGCTTGTTGTACTCGCCGAAGGTTGTTGTCGATACGGTGTCCGAGTCGATCCTGAACTTGCCCAGCGCCTCAAGCGGCAGGTTCATCAGCTCCGGTGTGATGGACATCTTCATCTTGATGTCTATCTTTTTGAGGTACTTCTCATCCGCCGTCACCCAGGCGGTCCAGGTCATCTCCGACTGGTTGAACAGGGCTGATATGTTCAGGAACATGAGCGGCATGGAAGATCCCATCTGCTCTGACAGGACCGAGGCATAGGTCCGCATATCGGGGACGACCTTTATCTTGTAGCAGTCCGCTCCGTCTATCTTCTCAGAGCCCAGCATCTCAAGCTCGGATGTGTTGAGCAGGGCGGCCTGGTTCTTTATCATGTTCTGGCGGTCCCACAGACCCTCAGCGTCGGGCAGGGCCAGCTTCGTCCAGTTCCCGTTCATCTTCATGTATATGGTATCGTTGACGAAGTAGGACTCGGACTCCGTGCTGGTCTCGTTCTCTGGGTCGCCCTCTGGCCTGGCAAGGGTGGTCATGACCATCTGCAGGTACTTGCCTTCAAGATCGACGGACCCCTTGCCATTAGAGGTTACGGTGACCCGCTCGGTCTTGCTCTCGTTTCCAGAGAGGTTGACGAAAGAGCTCTCCTGGCTTGTCTCGATCTCGAACTGATAGCTGTTCAACTTCTCGGTTGAGTCCAATAGCAACGACTTAATCTGGGTGGAGTTGAGCGCCTCGCTCGGCGCCTTCTCCATACAGCCACTTAGGGCCACTGCGATGACCACTGCCGTTGCCAAAGCCAACCTCTTCATGTCCATCTTCATAATCATACCTCGCAATCGTGATCTGTCAGCACGCCGTCCGGCTTTCCTGCCGGCCTGTGGATCGCTGGCGAAAAGCGCCCGCCCATTTCGCGGATTTGCGCCCGCCAAAACCTTTCCGGGCCTGGCAAGGTGTGCCTGGGGGAGTAATCCCGGGCATTTGACACCTCTGTCATTGTCAAAATAATTCAACTAATCGGTCGGGGGGCTGATGGTCGATACGCCGAAATATCGATTGATTTGCAGCCGTCATGCCATGTAACCAGGCCGCCGATTTATATCCTGGCCAAACTCGTCTCATCGCCTGATCCGGGTCGCCTGATCTAATGGGACGAACTCTTCCCCGGTGATCATCTGGTAGAGCTTTATGTAGATCTGGCTGGTCTGCTCTGCCACCTCAGCTGGAAGCGGGGGTATCTCAGGCTCCGCAGCACCGGCAGCCCTGGAAGAGTAGAGCAGGTCCTTGTACCCGGTCTGGCGGTAGTGCTGCCTGACATATTCCTTGCTCAGGTCCACCTGACTTCCCTGCTCGTAGCAGGCTTTGTCCCAGAATCGATCCTCATCGGCAGTTCCATAGACGTCAATTACCATGGGTTCCCGGTTCTCGTCCATGGCGAACTCCTTCTTGCCGTCGACGTGTATGAGGCCGCGAGCCTCGACGTTCCTCTTGATATCCTCATCGATCCGCAGTATGATGTCAACCACGGAGTCGAACTCCCTCCGAGAGATCCTGGCAAGCGAGATCGCGCTTTCCTGGTCCAGCAGCCGATCGATCTTCTCAAGCTTGGTGGATACCTCTACGAACGGCTCTGGCAGTGGCTCAGCATAGGTCACCTTTCGGCCGGCCGGAAATCCGAGTGTTTCTGGGTCCACCTCTCCGCTCCTGAGCCGGTCATAGAGGGAACCGGCGACAAACCACCGGCAGATGAACTCCAGTGGTATCAGGTTGCCCCTGGACTGGCGGGTGAGCTGCTCGGGCTGGACTATATCGACCTTGCGAACCGCCATGCCAGCTGGGGGCAGATATCTGAGGAAATGTGTGTTGATGCCCATCTTATTGGCTCTCTGAAACCAGAAAACCCCTTCGCGGCAAAGGGTTTCGCCCTTGTGGGCTATCCTGGTGGGAATTATCTTGTCGAAGACGGAGATGTTATCGGTGAACTGAAACTCCAGCTCCGATCCCAGGTCGTAGGCCTCCTTGACCTTGCCCTTCATGAGTAGCTTTCGATCCATCAAATGGTGTAAGAGAACGATTGAATTGATAATCCTTTGCTCTGGCATTGAGGAAAAGCCGCTCATTTCGGGGCTGATATGAGATCAGCAGCCCAGTTACATAGACGACAGGATCGGTGGTTGGGCGCCCTGGCCCTTTTCTTGCCTGCGCCAAATGGCCGCTGGGCAGGATCGCGAAAAAAGGACCAGGAAAACCGGCCCAGATATCCCGGGATCGCTCACTCATGCAGAAGGAAAGCGATCTTTAGACAGGCCTCCAGATATATGATACACCTCTCCGAGGTCGCCGTAACGGTTACCTTTCTGACCATCATCCCAGGCGTTGCCGTGCCCTGAGTCGAATGCGTTATACACGTTGTCGTACAGGTTGTTTCCGACAACCAGGTTCGCAGAGGACGACAGGTCCAGGTATACACCGAACTCGTTTTCGGTTATCGTATTGTTTGTGATGCGGTTTCTGCTGCTGCGAAATGCCAGGTGGATGCCGCGCAGGCTTTCTGAGATCCGGTTATCGTCGATTGAGTTTCGATAGCTGTCGCAGGTCACGAGCACTCCTCTGCCGTTTCCCCCTATGGCATTGCCTTGCAGGGTGTTGTCCCGGCTCTCTTCCAGGCAGATGCCTGCAACCCTGTTGGCCTGTACCACGTTGTCCAGCAGCATGTTTTCGTCTGAATGGCCTGTCAGGTATATACCGTACCAGCGGGACGCGACTGCCCTGTTCTGGGAGACCATGTTATCGCGGCTTGAACGCAGCGCAATTGCGCAGTTACCGTCATCGCTCAGATTATTGCCCTTCACGGTATTTTGGTGGGAGCGGATCAGCACCACACCACAATCCGAGTCCCACCGCGAGTTTTCGTCTATCTGGTTATCGAGGATCTGGTTCTTGTGAGCTTCTCTTAGCACGATTCCGTCGGAATTGCGGCTTATGCGGTTTTCTGCTATCAGGTTCCCATCCCCGTAAACGGCTATCCCCCAATGGCCATCGGTCACCTGGCAGTTGGAGATAACGCATCCGCTGGCCGCTATCTCCGCTCCGGCCCCAGACGTGTTTTCTATTGTAATGCCAGATATCCGGCTCCCATTGGCGTGCAAAGCCAGGCCGAACTGGCAGTTCCTTGCATCTATCACCGCCCCTTCTCTCCCCTGGAGGGTGATCGACCTGCTGATGTTTATCCCGCCGGAATAGTGGCCGGGTTCGAGCACGATTTGGTCCCCGTTGACGGCAGAGTCCACAGCCCTCTGGAGTTCGGATTCCGTGGAAACCTGGTAGGTGGTGGAGCAGGCCGCCGGTATCAGCGCGGCCACGGTGACTACGATTGCAAACGCGAGCGCTCTGCTGATAACATTTCCCCCTTCTTCTGGACGGAAACGATTCCGTCCTCCTATCCGTCCAGGTCTTGGTGGGCTTTTTTCCGTCATTTTAGCAGAAATAGGTTTCTTGACCACCCTCATCAAGCTACGACTTGATGAGACTCTATAAGGGACCAAGAGAACCCATAGGATTCGTTGAAATTCTTTCCTCAGTCGGCTGGCCTTTCCTTGAACTTTATCAGAGCGCAGATCAGGTCGTTGTATGGGGTGGGCAGACCCAGCTTGCGGCCGTACTGGGATATCGCACCGTTGAGCGCATCGATCTCGGTTTGCCGTCCCATCATCATGTCCTGCAGCATGCTGGATCGGTGGTCGACAGTCGCAGGCAGCAGCCTCTCCATGAAGAATCGGAAGTAGTCATCTGCATCGCAGAAAGGCACTATCACTCCTTTGGCCTTCATGACATCGAATATCTCGCTTACGACCCTGTTCATTATCTGCCTGGTCTCGGCTTGCTGCCCAAGCGCCCCGTAAGGTACCTCCAGTATTGCGCTTAGCGGATTCAATGCGCAGTTGTAGAGCACCTTTGCCCAAAGCGCTGCCCAGATCTCTTCGCTTTTCACAATCCTTGTGGGGATGCAGGATGAGTTCAGGTCGGCCTCAACCGCGCTATAAGAGCGTCGCCGATACCGGCACAAAAGGCTCTCCCAGCAGCACAGGATCTGCATAGACCGAGACGTGAGCCCATCACGGCTCCACCACCTCTGCCACGAATATCACCTGTGCCCCAACTGTCCTTCTCCCTGAGACGCAGGATGCTATGGACTCCCAGTTGTTAAGCCCATTTTGGATGGAGATCATGATGCCTTGATTCTCCAGGAATAGAGCGGCCTCTCTTGCGGCCTGCTGTGTGGCGGAGGACTTGACCGACAGCAGTATTACAGGAAACTTCCCCTGGATCTGGGATGGTTCGGAGCAGGCTTGAAGGCCCTCTACCAGGTGCTCCCCCCAGATTCCGGTGACTTTGAGCCCATCCTGCACGACCTTTTGCATGTTCTTGCGGCCGAGAAGCACAACCGATCTGCCTGATCGATGAAGAAATGCGCCGAGAACGCTGCCCAGGGCCCCAGCACCGTAGATAAGGTACCTGACGTTATCCGGCTGCGGTGAGGCGGTCATCCGCGGACGGTTTCTGGCGGCTCTTGATACACCATTCCCTCCGGAAATTTCCTGGAGATCTACTCTCATCCTGGAGCAGCCGGATCAGGCGGGATCATCCGGAGTTCTGATGGATCGGAAATACCCGCCCAGTATGCAGATGTCGTCCTCCGGACCGAACTGGACGAACAGCTGGCATGGAGAGCCCTGGTAGCAGGCAAGCTCGTGTATTGTGCACGCGGCCATGCCGTCGCGAAATTCCAGGTGTGGGCAGCGGGTATCCGAAGGCTTGGACACCATGGCCGAGGTCCTTTGCGGATCGATCGTGCCGTCCGCTCTTATAGCCCTTGGATCGACTATCATTACGTCCAGATGGTCACAGCAGTATCCGCAGCGCAGGCATATCATGCTCGGTTGGCCCTCTTCCTGAAAGATTTGGGCAGATCCCTCTCTTGACCATCATTCGCTTCGGCACGGCTGATTGCCCGACGCAGATCTCCTCTATTTCAGGCACTGGTCTTTGGGCAGGCTATCTGGGATTTCGCAGGGAGCTACTTCAGGCTCTCCAGCTCGTCAAATCCCACGTATTGGAGCAGGTCCTCTCTGCTCTGTCCCAGCAGCTCCAGCTCTCTGGAGAGGATCTCCTCGACGAGTGGGCCCAGAGGCACGGAGCCGTCCCAGTTGTTCTCCAGGATGGTCCATGAGCCTGTCTCCTGTCTGATGCGGTCCGCAACCATTGCACACAGAAATACGTCGTCTATGTATCCCCTGGGGCCCTGTGTCTCCTCAGGGATCACGTCTGTGGGCAGGATGAAGTAAGCGATAGAGGCTATTACCATCTGCCACATGGAGCGCGGTAGCTGAGAATCGCCCAGCAGGCGAGTCATCATCCTGTAAAAGGCCGGAGCCTGGCTGAGCAGATCTTTGAGCTCACCGTCGTAACCCTCTATCTCTTCCTGCAGGATATTGTCGAATCTGTCCAATTCAATCCCTCTTGATTTCCGACAGGCAGGGAAGCCTGGCTTATTTCCCCACCTAATCGCTGCTCGATTGACTCGATGACCCCAATGATCTGGGCAGTTAGTTAAATATTATGCCCAGGGCAGTCGTCTTCGATTCGGCCGGTTCGAACGGGATTTTCGAAAGGCAAGAGCAGCCAGAGGAGCATTCACATCGACGTATTTCCATCTTCTGATCTGATCTTGCTTCGGGATCATGGCCGTCGATGAGCAGTAGCCTGACAGGAGCTGTGCCTGCCCTTATTATACATGGGCCTTCCAGATAGATATGACTGGATCGAACTGGAGGCGTATGCTTCATCTGAGCAAGTCCGGGCTGCGGGTACTGGGTGTGGCGGAGAGCTTTTTGCGGGCGGGGCAGTCTTCGGTGCTGGCCGGGGTGGTGATGCGGGGCGATATGAGGGTCGATGGGGTGGCCATATCCCGGATAACCGTGGGTGGGGACGATGCCACATCCGGCGTCATGCAGATATGGCAGGAGCTGCGAAGGCAGGACATAAACGCCATAATGCTCAACGGCAGCGTCATCGCCTGGTTCAATATACTGGACCCTGGCCTTCTTCACTCTACTCTCTGCCTTCCTGTGATCAGCCTGACATACGACGAGTCAGATGGTCTGGAGAGATATCTGCTCCAGTACTTTCAACGCCCGGAGGATAAGATCAGCCGCTACCAGGCCCTAGGAGAGCGGAAAGCTGTCCAGCTGAAGACCGGCTATAAGGCCTTCGTCCGCTGCCACGGGACCAGCCTGGACGAGGCGCGGATTCTCTTAAACCGGTTCCTGAAAGACGGCCGCGTGCCTGAGCCAATCAGGCTGGCCAGGCTTGTCGCAAGGGCAGCTCTCCGCCAGGACAAGTATCATTGATGCTCGTTCGTTTTATTCTTCTTCTCGCATGACTGGGCCAGGACTGTAATAGGCATTTGTGTCTTGGTCTTTTTTCGTCTTTGTAGCAGTACGGCGCTGATCCTGGCGACTCTCAAAAGGTCAAAGCCTCAACTCCGTCTGCCGCTCCATCTCGCTCGCCCTATTCCCTGGTCTTTCTTCATCTCCCCAATGAGGGCGAGAGGAGGTCTGAGGCTTTTTTTGCGGAGAGGCTTTCATTGGCGGATCATCAGGGCGGCGGAAATGAGGATATCGGGCTTACAAATCAGGCAGTTGATGGGATTCGATCGTCATAATGAGCGAGTGAGGAGAGTAAGCCCCCTTCTGTTCCGGCAGCATTCAGCTTAGCGCCATACCCGAGCAGTCGGCTGGACATCCGAACTGGTTGCTCTATTTTGGCTTGCACCCACAGGGTTTCGCCGTTTCATCTGCAATCACGCGAGACCTCAGCCAGGGGCATCATCGCATTATCGCGGCGCAGTCTCGTTTCTGTGCCAGAGCCAGGGCTCTCGCCCTACATCATCTCGATGTCTGTGCGTCCAGAGGTGGGGGGACTTTCCACACCGACAGAGAACCTGCCAGCGGCAGCTGCCCTTCCTCTCTCGTTCGAACGGAAGAGGTGCCTCGTCTGGTATATATCACTTCTCTTTAAATGACGCCAAAAGGGCGGGCCTCAAGACAGCCAGGCTGCTAGGAATTGCGCTTTTCATTGCATTTAGCGTGCTGCTGAATCTATTTTCAGACTTCCGGACTCTCAATATGGAGCCCTGCTATCTGCCTTTCGATGCTGGAGTGCATTTCGCCGGGACCCATGAACGCTCAGCCCCGACTCACAAATCTCATAGGCCTTCCGCATTTGCCTCAATGAAATCCGGATTCAAAGATGCAGGGACCTGTCAAATGCTCGCAGTCAAGATTATAAGCATTAGGCTGACGACATTCTAGACTGTAATAGATACCATGTAAATGGCCGGGATGGTGCAAAGCATGAAGGTCAGATCTTTCTTGACGGGCGTTGTCTTCGTTTTCGCCTGCAGTGTCATATTTATGGGCATATATTCCAGCACTGCAGCCATCGAAGCAGAAGCCATCAATTCATCATACAACTATTCCGAATACGCCGGAGCCGAACGGTTCATACCCGTCAATGCAGTCGCCTCCATGTTCAATGTCAGCGTTGAACCCAACTGGATCTCAGGCATGCAGTCCTCGTTCTGGTATCTCAAGAAGGGTAGATATGGGGAGGAGTTCGTCCTGGTGGATATTCAAAATAGGACGAAGACAGCTGCATTCAATCATACCATGCTTGCAGGGTCGCTATCCTATGCTGCAAATAAGCCAGTCGATCCAGCTCATCTTCCATTCTCCGAGATAACGATAGATCGAGAGGCAGACGCGATCGAGTTTTCAGCTTATAACAAGAGCTGGCAATTTCATATGAGCGACAACCAGATAGTCGAGATTGCCCAAGAGACTGATGCAAGTCCCGGCGAGTATCCGTCTCAAGACGGCAGGTTTGCGGCATTTGTGCACGACCACAACCTCTGGGTGAGAGATCGAGATAGCGGTGAGAGCTATCAGCTGACCACGGACGGATCTGAGGATTATGCCTATGCAGAGCGCTCAGGCACAGTATCTCACCCGGTAACCCAGGCCCGTCTGAACCAGACACCACAACCATTTGCTGTCTGGTCCCCGGACAGCAGAAGGATAGCGACATTTCGGATGGACCAGAGGAATGTCGATCAGTTGAATCTGATCCAGTATGCGCCTGACAGCAGCTCAAGGCCGAAGCTCTGGACGTACAGGTTCGCCATGCCAGGCGACAGGCAGGTGCCGATGTACGAGCCAATTGTTGTAGACGTTCTAAATAAGACCGTTATCCCCGTATCATCAGGATCTCAGCCAGAGGTATCTCTGATGGACACCGAGGAAGATGTCCTGCAATGGTGGTCGGATGATGGCCGTGTCCTCTACTCTCTCCATGCGGAGTTGGGGGAAAAGGCGCTTGAGCTGCAAAAGACTGACCCTGGTACTGGCCGAACAGAGACGATACTGGAGGAGAGAGGCGCCACCTATGTCGAGGCCAACCTGGATTACGGCAGCCTGCCAAACGCCAAGGTTCTGAAGAACGGAGATGTCGTCTGGTTCTCAGAGAAGGACGGTTTCGGCCATCTATATCTATACGGAAAGGACGGGCTGCAGAAGAATGCCATAACCTCTGGCAACTGGGTGGTAAGAACCCTCTTGCGAGTGGATGAGAATGAGTCCCTTGTTTATTTCACTGGCAGCGGCAGAGAGGCTGGCCGTGACCCCTACTACCGCCATTTGTATAGAGCCCATTTGAATGGCAGCGCTCTGCAGCTTCTCACCCCTGAGGACGCCGACCACAGCGTCCAGTTCGATTTGGATGGGACGGCGGTTCTGGACACTTACTCCAGGGTGGACATGCCTCCGGCAACCGTTGTCAGGAACCTAAATGGCAGCGTTATCATGAATCTTGAGAACGGGGACATTGGAAATCTCACCGATATGGGGTGGAGGCCGCCTGAGCGGTTTGTGGTAAAGGCTCTGGACGGCGAAACCGATCTCTACGGCTTGCTGATAAAGCCGACCGACTTCGATGCCTCACTGAAGTATCCAATCGTAGAAACCGTTTACCCCGGACCCTGGATAATAGTCACAGCCAAGTCGTTTCCAGCAGATCTGGCCTGGGTGAACAAGATCTTCTGGAGGGCTCAGGCAGTTGCCGAGCTGGGATTCATAGTGGTTACCATGGATGGCCCAGGCACCCCGTTCAGGTCAAAGGAGTTCCACGACGCATCTTACGGGCATCTGGGCGACGCCGGGGGCCTGGCAGATCATGTCAATGCCCTAAAGCAGCTGGCAGAAGACCGTCCCTATATGGACCTCGGCAGAGTCGGGATGTTCGGCCATTCAGCAGGCGGATTTATGACTGCCCAGGCACTCCTCACGTATCCTGACTTCTATAAGGTGGGCGTGGCCTCATCAGGCGACCATGACAGCAGGTTTTACGGCGCATTCTGGGGTCAGAAATACGAGGGCCTGAAATCATCTGATTATGGCGAGCAGATAACCTCTCTGAAGGCAGGCAACCTGACAGGCAAGCTGCTGCTCGCAACAGGTGATGTGGACGACAACGTGCATCCCTGCATGACAATGCAGCTTGTCGACGCTCTCATAAGAGCCGATAGGCCGTTTGACCTGCTGATCATGACCAATCGGAATCATGACCTGAGCTACGACCCATACTACCTGCACCGCCTCTTTGGCTATCTGGCGGAGAACCTAAAGGTGAGACCCGTGTCATCGGCAGGTTGAAACCTGGCAAATCTCCCATGAGGCCTGGCGCGGGCCGCAGGCCGTGCGAGTGGGCAGGGCGATGATGGATGTCATAGGTCTGTCAACTCCCTCTATTACCATTTTCATGGGATCGCCTTCACGAAATATGCGCAGTTACGAGGGGGCTTTGCCAGGCATGATGACGCCATACGTGGCAGAGAATCGATCTCTAAGAGATCCAAAGATCCAATTCTATACTCAAGATGCAGGGCCGCTATTGATAATGGGATTGGATGATGGCAGCAAGCTGGGGAGATGGCTGAGATACTGAAATAGCAGCGCGCGCTTTCGACGTCTGGCATAGGTTCCCCTTTTGTCTGATAAGAGCAAAGACAACCGAAATCTTTTTTGCTTGATAGAGTGCTACTTAACTTTTTGCAGGAAGTATGATGATTATCAGAGATACGAACAGGGCGGCCTTAAAGCTTGCTGCATTTATGGGTTCTCTGAATAAGCCGAGGCCGTATTCGCAGGAATTTTTTAACAAAGATTCGTTGAAGGTAGAGGATAAGAAATACATCCAATACGCATTGATGGGCGATGAGGAGATCTCCTGCAAAACCGGTCTGCACTGGCGCGCAGTTCTGTTGCCGCTGATCTTCAGCATAGTTCTTTTTAAGGAGCCCCCGATTCTGCTGATAAGCGGGATGTGGCTTATCATCGCGTTCATCAACTACATCTCCTCTGAATTCGTGATCACCAACATGAGGCTCTCTCTACAGACCGGGGTTGTGAAGAGGCAGGCTCTTGAGACCCCGTTGGGCGAGATTGCGGACGTCGATGTCGAACAGGGGGCAGCCGGCCGCATCCTCGGATATGGAACGCTTGTCGTCACAGTTGCAGAAGGCGTCGTGCATCGTTTTTCGTAGGTATCGAAGCCGTTTGAGTTCAGGCAGAGCGTTGTGGAGCAGATGCGCTATTCCAGCTCTGACCGAGCAGAGGCCGGATTGGGCATAGGGACTCGACCTCAGGATTCTCAACCACAAACTATAAGTATCAATAGTGAGTAAAGATACAGTTCGCCGCACTTCGTGGTTTCGAGGGCGCATCTCGCCGAAATGAGGCTATCATGCAAATGAGCTCGATTGGGCAAACATGCCCTCTAAGCTGCAAATGCCTGAAAGCCGCTGTCCCGTTGACGGCATTTTTCGGAAAAAGAAAAGAGTCGCCCGGGATTGGGCTGAGATATCAATATGGCCAAGATATGCACGCTGTGACAGGCGTAGCATGCTCAGATTCAGCCAAGATCCCGGAAGTCCTCGCAAAAGGCAGAGCGAGTCGCGGCCAAAGCGAAGGCAAAGCGAGCGGCAGGCCCGACATCAGGCTGCACTTTCGGGCTCCTCCAAGCAAGGACGCTGGCGAAGATCTACAGCGTTGTGCTTGCTTTGGCCGTGCTTTGAGTCGGGCTCGAGGCGGGACAAGCCGTCACTATGGTGATCGGTCCCTGTAGGGGGGCGCTGTGGATCGGCGTTTGCCCGCCAAAGACCCGATAGTTCTTCACCCGATAAATCCATTTTCTAGCGCAAATATTGGTTTTAAGGCTTCACGAGCATTCGGTACTTAGCGCCGCTTCTTTTTGTCCCTGCTTCTTCGTTAAATCCGAAAAAAACTAGCGCTCAGGCTTTACCCATAGACCGCAGCTCATGATAGAAGCAGGCCGCTGTTGCGGTGTCTCCCAGTCCAACCGTGAAGGATGGCCTTCTAACTAGCCTCGACGGGGCCATGCAGAGCGAAGGGCGGCCCTTCAGGTAGGCTCCACGTCCATGACCAACAGCACCCTGGCTGCATAATGCCATTCTTGCCTCTTCACCGGTTGGGTTGATATCCTCTGGGGGCAATGCATGGGCGTCTCCGCTATGGGCAAGGGCTGCTGCTGCGTCTGCTCCAAGGCAGAGGGCTTCCACCTCACTCTCCGGCCGGATCGTGTCCTGTACGGCGCTCATCATGAAGTCCCGTGTATGCACCGCCACCCTTGAAATTCCGAGCTCGCTTTGGAGTTGCAGCAGGGCATCTTTGACATCGCCAAATCCGCTGCCTGCTCCGGTGGCCGCAGTCAGCTCGTCCTCGTTCATTCCAAGGCTGTCAGCAGGCAGAACGCGAAGAAGATGATTCATGATACCGGGCTTATGAAAGCTGCCCATCTCAGCGTGGACGAACAGACCTGGATTTCTCTCCTTCCACGATCTGACCTGGGCGCTCTTCTGGCGGAATATCTCATGCGAGTCTTCCCCTCTTGCCAGATGAAATCCAGATACAATAGCTCCTGCAATCTCATCGGAGTGTCTCAGGCAGTAGTCATCGAAATCCTTGGTGGTCGTAAGTCGGGAGTTCAGAGGATCAAACGTGGCGATGACCCGGTTGGAGTGGGGTGCGGTGGCCTCTCCACCTGGCCACGAAGCCAACTGGCCTTGGGAGAACTGCAGGACGAAGTGGACCATCTCCCGGTCCCCAGCCGCTGACAATGGTGTCAGGAGCTGTCCTGCTATCGGTATTCCCACGGATGGATGCAGGTGGGTGGCCAGACGGGCGCTGAGCGCTGGAGCATTTAAGACCGGAACGGCACCCAGTCCAGCGAGGTAGCTGGCCATGATTCCGGCGTTACCTCCAAGACGATACTGCCAGGAAAAGGCGGATTCGATCTTGCGGGCAACATCCGAATCCTCTATCAGCATCTCGGATCCAGAGCCCTCTCTCATGTGGAAAATTAGCGTCCTGTAGAGGTCGTCCATATCGCGGACAAGCTTGCCTGGCCTGGGCTGACCCAGGAATCGCCCTTCTATCTTCTTCTGATCCAGGTTATGTATGGCGTCGAGGTTGACAGGATAGGCACAGATCACCTTCATTCCCAATCGATCATGCCTCTTTTATTTCCGATTTCCCCGTCCTTTTTCCGCTTTAGGGCGAGTATTCATTCAACCTCTCCTTGCAGCCTCTCCATCTTCGGTTGGGATCTCCTGCCGATAAGCCGGAGGTTGAACGGGTAGCGGAACGCCTCTCCAGAGCTGGCCCTGACCGCCCCAAGGACCACGAGCACCAGATTGGCCAGGAAAAGAATAGCCAGTATTGCCCAGCCCACAAATATCAGGGTCAGTACCCAGGCCACGACCTCCAGCAGGCTGATGGTGATCTGGAAGTTGAGCGACTCCCTGGCCTGATCCTCAACGAAGGCGCTGCTCTGCCCCTTGATAAGCCAGACGACCAGAGGGCCGATTATGTGGCCGAATGGTATTCCCAAGAATCCCACCAGGGCAGAAAGGTGGCTGATTGTCCCCCATGTCTGGTCCTTTCTGCTGTATTCCTGGATGGGGCTGCCGTCTGTATCCAAGAGGGTGCCGATCCCTGCCAGATCTTCCCCACTCTGAGCCATGATATAATAGGTTCTGGCTTGAAATATATAAGTTGGCTGCTTGAAGTTCTCAGGATGCTGCCCACCAAATATCCTGGTGGGACCGCAGCATAGTCTGGCCAGGTTCCAACTGTCAGAGCCAGAGGACTGTCGAAAGGTATTTGGATGCCTTTTACGAGGCCGGATTGGCTTGTTGAGAGCAGATAACTGCACCGGGAAAACCGTGGTGTTCGAAGAGCTCTGCAATCCCCGGTCTCTGCCTCAGACAGTATCCTCGAAGTTCTAGGCCAGCTCGCCTCCGATTTGTGCCACCTCATGCACCAGCACATCGAAGTCGACCCGACGGCTCCTGTGATTCGTAATCGCTACATGCAGATACTTCCTGCCATTGATGCTCACGGTGGAGGGCACGGCAATGCCACGCTCCTGAAGCTCGACCTCGATCTGCTTGTTGAGCCGATCGAGCGTAACGTCGTCGAGGCCTGGTCGGATATAACGGAAGCAGACAACGTTCAGTGAAACAGGAAGCGCCAACTGGAGGTTTGGATGAGCATCGATCAATCCTGCAAGATAGTGTGCCTGGTCGATATTCTGCTGTATGAGGCGCCCATACTTCTCGATGCCCTGTTCTTTGATGGTCATCCATGCCTTGAGCGCCTGAAAACCGCGCGACAGCTCATAACCCAGGTCGGAAATCCATGGCACATCGATTCCTGTCAGACCGCGCTGGCCTTCACCGTGTGCAAGATACGTCGGCGTCAGCGAGAATGCACGGCGATGCGCTTCGGGATCTCTGATGAGGACGCACCCGATGGGATAGGAGAGGTACATCCACTTATGAAGGTCAAACGCCAGCGAATCAGCCCTTTGCATGCCGGTGACGAGGTGTCTTGACCTGGGCGCAATTGCCGCCCATGCGCCGAATGCACCATCGACATGAAGCCATAGCCCTTCGTCTTCGCAGATATCTGCAAGGGCCTCGAGATCGTCAATAGCGCCCGTGTTGGTGGTTCCGGCAACTCCGACAGCGCAAATAGGAAAAAGCCCGTCCTTTCGGTCGGCCTTGATAGCCTCTCTTAGAGCCGGAAGGTCGATCTGCATGGACGCGTTTGCAGGTATCCGATGAAGCGCCTCGCTTCCGAAGCCGAGAAGCTCGACGGCTTTCTGGATAGAGGAGTGAGCCTCTTCGGAGCAGTAGACGGTAAAGCGTCTGGGTGCGGCCCACATGCCCTTGCTGCGCAAGTCGAATCCTGCCTTGGCATTGCGCGCAACTGCCAATCCGATGAGATTTGAGGCTGAGCATCCGCTGGTGAGCAGGCCGCTTGCGGCTGGAGGATAGCCAAGCATGCTCTTGCACCAATCGAGAACCTGCATCTCGACGTAGTTGTTGCTGTAATAGGAGAACGACCCGCTGACAGCATCCGTGGCAGCTGCAAGCATCTCAGCAAACATGCACATCGTTGTACCTGTTCCTGCAACCCACCCCCAGAAACGCGGATGGTTATTGCCTATCTGGTATGGCAGCACGTATTTCACGTATTCCTGATAGATCGCTTCTGGTTGTTGGGGGGCGGATGGTGCAGCTCCAGTGAAGTGCTTTTTAACATCATTTGGCGCATGCTGCCAGGCAGGTCGATCTCGTAATGTCTTCATATAATCAATCATGTCGTCAAGAATGCGATGGCCCAGAACACGCGTGCGCTCCCAGTCATCAGGGTCAAGCGTCTCATCCTCCATCTCTTCTTTGGCCGCATCGGGCTGCTCCTTCATAATCCCAACCTCTAAGATGCCTTTGCTGTTGGAGCATCGGCTTTCAGATCAACAATTATCGTACTGAACCAATCTCAAAAGTATTTAAATCTCTTCGGCAATGACGTGATGGCGGGCAGCAATGCGGCTTTTTCAAGAAGTGAGCAATGGAGTCCATGAATGTCTGAATTGCGTCCTGGAGACGGTTCGAGATCGGAATTGCAGTTATAAACATTCTGAGATTTGGAATGCAATCTCTTCTTAGAATCGATAGAAAATCCGCACTTTCATGGCTGGGAGAGTTCACTGAAAGAGCAAAGGCAAGAAAACCGCACGAATTTGCCGGTAATAATTCATGCGAGCGAAAGAATTCTAGTCGGGATGAGGAGGACTCCCTATATGGATATGCCAACGGGAACAGAAAAACCCTCACCCGACTTGCCTTGACAGTCTCCTAAAGCCAGCCTGAAGATTATCCTAGGGCTTCACAGAACTGTACTTAGAGAGTATCCTTTCGTAATCGCTCACACCGTCCCTGTCCCTGTTACTCTTTATGTAATCCAGGGCTTGTTGGAACGACTGCACTATGAGATCAGGCGTTTCTTTGTTAAAGGCATAGTAAGCCTCGATCTCCCCAAGTACGTAGGCTGCTCGGTAATCGCTGGCGTTTGCATCTGAATCCTGGATCAGCCATCTGCCTGCAGAATCACTATACGCCCAGGCGTCGATACTATCGTTTTGCAGCATCTCTATAATCGGCTTTGAAGTATTCTGCACCACAAGATCATCCATTCTTACGCCATCATCCAGAACAAATTGGATAGCGCTATCGTCCCTAACAACGCCTATTCTGTAATTCTTTAGATCCGATGGTCCGGAAATGGTCAGGTTTCTATCTTTTTTTGCCAAGAGCACTTTTCTATCGGATCCAATGGGTCCTGCCCACTTAAAGAGACGCTCCCTCTCCGGCAGCCTTGCAGTGGCGAAAAGGACTGTATTCTTTTCTTTCAAAGCCCTTCGGTAGCCATCTGTCCATGGCAAAAACTCAATATTGCTCCTGTTCAGATTCGCCCCCATTCTCCTCCAGACCAGTTCAATCAGATCTATCGATATGCCCTGTAGCATGTTATCCTTTTCGAAGTTGAGGAGTGGAAATTGGTGTGTTATATAGATAAGATCCTTCGCAGGAGGCGTATCTTCTGCAGCGAGACTTGAGATGGCATTTACCGAGACAATCATATTGGCAAATGCCACGACATAACCTATCGCAATACGTTTCCTAATGAATCTCCCTCCGATTCCTGGGATATCATCAAATCAATGAAATATCATGATATTTATCTCTTGAGTTCTTGTAGTCCGATCAATCCTCTGCTATCCCTAGAACATACTTATTTTTTGCAAGAATAAGTAGATACGTCCGGCGAATTCGTCCATTGATTGCAGGTGCCGGCTTGATTCAAGATATAAACGAGGATGCTGATCTGGAGGATCGCATGGTCTCTGGTCAGCGCTGCAAACCGTGTCAATATGGCCCATCATACAGAAGTGCCCGATCAGATAAGTCTCGCTGGCTGGCGATAGCTGGGAGGGTATCAAATACGCCCCCAACGCTATCTGGCTGCTCTTTGCTCCTGGACGCGTCCTGGCCGCCATTCTCGCCTCAGCCAACCATCATCGGGCCGAGATATCCTGTCGGCGCTGTAATAGCAGCTGTTCGAAGTAGATAAGAATACGATGGAATTTAGGACGAACTCAGGGCTAATCCCCGCCGAATGCTTGGGAGCAAGAAGACCGATCAATAAGTTACTTTGAGTCCAAGAGGATGCTTCCTATCTGGAAAGATGCAAAGCCAGAGCTTAAAGAAGTTTACTCTCAAGTTCTCCAGGAATCTGTCCAGAGGGTAGACCTAGCTCTCAAAGCCTTTTTCAGAAGGGTCAAAAATGGAGAATTTCCAGGGTATCCTCGTTTCAAGGGCAGAGGCTGGTACGATAGCATCACCTATCCGCAGAGTGGTTTCTCTCTAAATGACAATATCCTGCATCTCTCTAAGATCGGAGATATCAAAGTCTGGCTCCATCGCCCTATTGAAGGCGCTGCTAAGAACATCCTTCGACTGGGATTACAGTCCTTGGTTGGGATACAACCTAGATGCCCACGAATTCAGTCGGGGGAGTAGTCACCTGTGGGCCTGATGTTTGGCTTGCTGACAACGAGCATTGCTGGAGCCTATCTTGCGCATAATGCGGCAAAGCTTGATCCTATAGAGGCATTGAGGACAGAGTAGAATCTCCATGCCGATGTGTCTTTGGTTTTGGGCATCTATGGTTCTTGGAATATGTCGCGCAGTCGACATGGTCCATGATATGCATCTGGTGAAAGATCGATTTCCATAGCCAAATAGATGGCATGCTCTGAAGGATAAGAAGCACATGCCGGGACGAATTAAGGTGATCGGCTGTCAGGCCCCCAGATGTTGAGATCCGATATCCAGCGAAAGAAGTTGAACGTTTTTTTCGGGAAAGAGTCGGGCAGCCCTTATAGGAGGCAATCTCGGTGGGGCATACCTCGGAAAGCTTTTATCATATTAATTGGTGTAGGTGGTGTAGCTCTAATGAATTGTAGGAGGGAAAAGCATTCGAGAGAAGATGCTGGTAGCCCTTTTGATATTCAGCCTAATGGGGGCAGCCTGCGCTGCAAACTATATGTATGAAAAGGCGAATATAAAGGGTGTAGGATACAAAAACGTGGAGGTCATAATCTCCACTCAGCATGGCTTTAGCGGAGCAAAGCTGGTGGAGAAGGAGTCCGGGTCCGGCAATGTGATCCTGCAGAGGATGGAGCTGGAGGCTGAGAGGCAGCTTCAAAAGAATTACTGGCCGCTTGGAGTAATCGAGACGCCAAATGGACCCATCCAGACATGGCATTGCGATTACCCAACCGGATTTCCGCCAATGGACTACATCAACTTCACCAAGGAAGCAGAGTTCGAGTACATGCCTGTCTCATATCAGACCGGCACCTACGACCAGAAGTGGATCGAGAAGCTCTGCGTCCAGAACTACAGGATCGGCGCCGTGCTGACCGAGATGTACACCCACGCGGAGCACCTGCAGAAGAAGACCGAGGTGAAGACCAGGTTATATGGATTCGGTCCGGATTGGACAGATAATTGGCAAGACGTAGACGGATTCGGCCCGCTTCCCGAACTGTGCTGCACCGGAGTCCTTGAGGCCAACTTGAACGCTCAGGTAATCGGCGTCGCCCACATCGGCTGGATGTCGCGGGATCCCGAGCCTTCGGCCCTGGTCAAGGGGCGGCACATCGAGTACGGCAGATCCGTTGAGGACCTCACCGGTGTCTTCTCAATCGAGAAGTTCATCCAGCTCTGGGGCAACTCAACCTGCGGCGCAATCAGCGTCGACTGGCTGCCCTGTCTGTAAAAGATCGGAAATCCCCACACCCAAGGTATAGAGTCGCAAGATTCGGAGAAGGCTCTCCTCCGAGCTTGCGGCTCAATTTTTGCATCTTGAGGATCTCCTCATAAGCTATACCCTGCTGCATATCTAGTAGGAACTGTTGAATCGATAGAGGCAGCTACAAGACATTGTATTTGTATTTTTGCCGAGTACATCCAGTCGGCTTTGGATCGAGCGCATTATAAGATTATAGAGAATTCCGAACCGGTGTTCGGTGAAGTTCCTGAGCTGGAAGGAGTCTGGGCCACGGCAATACCGTCGAGGAGTGCTGCGGGGATCTGATTTCTGTTATTGAAGGCTGGATCGTCTTGAGGTTGCGAATGAGCGATCAGATTCCGCCGATAGGCAACATCACTATCAACGTCTTTGCGGAGCCGATGGCTGTTGTCTAAGCTGATCCCTGTATCCAGGAAGGAGCTGATCCTAAGCTCAAGAAGTCAGGATTTGAAGGCCCATACCCGGGAGCAGCTCATGCTTTTATTCGAAAGTCTTGTTTGGGCTGGCGAGCAGCATAATCTGCCTGGTCCTGAGCGCTCTGATCTCAATGGTCCATAGGTTCCTTGGCCGGCCTTACTTCAGTGGCAACCATTCAGTCTCTAGCTGTTAGCCTGATGTTTGGCTTGCTGACCACGAGCCTTGCCGGAGCCTATCCTGCCTGTAATGCGGCAAAGCTTGATCCTATAGAGGCATTGAGGACAGAGTAGAGTTTCCATGCCTATGTGTCTTTGGTTTTAGGGTCCATGGTTCTTGCAATATGTCGCGCAGTCTACATGGTCTATGATATGCATCTGGTGAAAGATCGATTTCCATAGCCAAATAGATGGCATGCCCTGAAGGATAAGAATCATAGGCCTAGACGAATGAAGGCGATCGACTGTCAGGCTCCCAGATGTTGAGATCCGATACAGTGAAAGAAGCTGAACGTTTTTTTCGGGAAAGAGTCAGGCAGCCCTTACAGGAGGCAATCTCGGTGGGTATACCTCGGAAATGCTTTTATCATATTAATTTGTGTAGGTGGTGTAGCTCTAACGAATCGTAGGAGGGAAAGAGCATTCGAGGCAAGATATTGGTCGCCCTTTTGATATTCAGCCTCATTGGAGCAGCCTCTGCTGCCAACTATATGTATGAGAAGGCGAATATAAAGGGTGTAGGATACAAGAACGTGGAAGTAATCATATCCACCCAGCACGGCTTCAACGGTGCCAAGCTGGTGGAGAAGGAGTCCGGGTCCGGCAATGTGATCCTACAGAAGATGGAGCTGGAGGCGGAGAGGCAGCTGACATATCCCATGCAAGTGGATTTCTCGCGCCTTATGTGCGATTTCCCAACAGGAATTCCGCACATGGATTACATCAACTTCACCAAGGAAGCTGAGTTCGAGTACATGCCTGTTTCATACCAGACCGGTACTTACGACCAGAAGTGGATCGAAAAGCTCTGCGTCCAGAACTATAGGATCGGCGCTGTTCTGACCGAGATGTACACCCATGCTGAGCATCTCCAGAAGAAGACCGAGGTAAAGACCAGGCTGTATGGCTTCATCGATCTGCTGCGTGAGCCCTTGCCGACAGCAACAACTAACGGATTTGACCATGCTGTTGAGTGGTTGCCTATTGATGCCAGGTGTTGCACCGGAGTCCTTGAGGCCAACCTAAACGCTCAGGTAATCGGCGTCGCCCACATCGGCTGGATGTCGCGGGATCCCGAGCCTTCGGCCCTGGTCAAGGGACGGCACATCGAGTACGGCAGGTCGGTTGAGGACTTAACTGGTGTCTTCTCGATCGAGAAGTTCATCCAGCTCTGGGGCAACTCAACCTGCGGCGCAATCAGCGTCGACTGGCTGCCCTGTCTGTAAAAAGATCGGAGTGCCACTCGGCGAAGCCTGACCTTGGAGGATGTACTCCTCTAAGACTGCAACTTTTTATTTTTATTGAAACATTAATGGGGCCCGCAAATTTAAAAAAGCACGCTTGAGGCGGCAGAGGCATTCCTTTATCGAAATGATTTTTCAGCTGCAAGACTTGAACCTATTCTAAGCCAGGGCTTCCTGGTTTTTTCCAGTCCAATTAGCCCTCGGTCCCAATCTTTCAGTTTCCTCAAGCAACGTCCTGTCCCGTCGCGTCTTGGCAGTCCTGTCAAGTTAGCCCTCGGTCCCAATCTTTCAGTTTCCTCAAGGACAGGATGACAGGATCTTCTCTGGATATGGTTATTTTAAAAAATATTATCCTGTTTTCGGAGATATGTTTGTTAAACTTATTTAAATTTAAACTACGCAACTTAATAAAATTTATATATAAGACCGCACTCCATATTTAAGTAAAACTATGGGGTGTTCGAATGGAACTGGAAAGGGCCGCAGATCTTAGGAGAGTTAAGGAAGTCTTGAGCAGGGTAGACCCAAAGATAGCTATGATGGCTATCATGCGGTCTGAGGTGGATTCCGACGAGGTTGAACAAATAAAGAAAGAGCTCTCGAAATATAAGCATGAATCTGTTATGGAGGCGGTAGCTGAGCTGGACCAGGAGTACATGCTCGAGGAAGTCAATAGAGTGAGCAGTCAGCTGGCTGCCTTTGATAAATCGGTGGTGGACATAGCTGTGGCTGATGCCGTGGCTGATAGTAATTTTGATATTGGCGCTTTTGGCATCTGCGCGGATGTTATCACCTGCAGAGGCTCATGTGTGATGAGGATGACCTTCAAGAGCAAATGCCAGATGGTAATGAATCCCGGCATGGGAAACAGGGTCGATTGGGTTATAAATCAATCAGGACTCAGAGCTAAGCCGGAGACCTCGAAATTAATTCGATAGTTTTAAGGAGCTGTAATCGCCAAATGAAAAAATTTTTTACATATTTTTGCTATTTATGGCTTTGTAAAGTGCCTAATTTATTTATGTATTTTATACTCTTAATCCAATCCTCAGTCGAGCCTGTGGTGATATCGGGATCGCCGAGCGCGTCTAAAGTCCACTTTTTGGCGCGTTATTTTGATAGTATGGTGAAATAATGGACAAAACACAGGATAACTATGTCCCTGTACTGCGTACACATGTGGTCTTGCGTCCAGAGCCATTTGGAGGATTTTTGTTCGATCCTCTTTTCCAGTCGGAATTGAAGCTGGACAGTATCAGATTCCGCATTGCGCTTATGTGCGATGGGGCCTTCTCATCGGATAATATCAAAGAGAGTTTGGGATCAGAGCTGAACCATTCGAGGAGGTATGTGGATCAGCTCGTAGAGAGCACTCTTCGACAGTTCGATGACCAAAAGCTCCTCGACTGGAATGGCGAGAGGCTGATCCGCCCGTACGATCTTGGAGATCTTGCAGGACCCAATTCAGATGGCCAGCGCCATCTCTCAGCGCCGCTGGCGGTGATCTGGGAGATCACCCGAAGATGCAACTTGAGATGCAAACACTGTTTTTCCAATTCCGGGCTGCCCGAGTCCGATGAGCTGACAACCGATGAGGTCAAGCGGGCCATAGACCTCCTCTCGGAGAAGAAGGTCTTTTACGTCAACTTCACCGGCGGCGAGCCTCTGCTTCGACCTGATCTGATCGATATACTGAGCTATGCATCCGGCAAGAAGATCTCGCTCAGTCTCTCGACCAATGGCTATCTGCTCACCGGGGAGACGGCCGACTTGTTGAAGGAGACCAATGTATCCCAGGTTCAGATCTCGATCGATGGAATGAACGAACAGCATGATCTCTTTCGTGGCGTAACCGGCTCATTTTCGCAGGCTTTGAAAGCGATAAGGCTGTTGAGAGATGCAGGCATCGAAGTTGCAGTCAGCACCACGGTCAACAAGACAAACATGGACCAGATCTCGAGGATCATCGACATGTCTATGGATGTAGGGGCATCGGTATTCAAGACAACCCTGTTCATCCCGGTAGGGCGTGGCAGGTCGAATGAGGCCGAGCTGGGCCTTGAGAGCGACGATGTCCACAGGCTGGCTATATTGATGAAGGAGAAAGAGAATGAAGTAAACGGCAGGCTGTTTCTTGAGGACAGCAGCTGCTATTCATGGCTATTCGAAGACGGCAGCCTGGCTGCCCCATCCTGGATGAGGTCCAAGAACATCGGCTGCGCTGCAGGAAAATCAAACATCTTCATAACGGCTGACGGCAATGTGGTGCCCTGCCCATTCTTGAGGGAGCTGACCATGGGCAACATTCGGCGCGATAGCTTCGATGAGATCTGGGACTCGGAGGTATTGGACGTATTCAGAACGCTTCATACAGGAGACCTGACTGGTAAATGCGGCAATTGCGAACATCTGGGAATGAGATGCTATGGGGGATGCAGAGCGGCAGCTCTGGCCTATAATGGCGATCTCCTCGGTGCCGATCCATTCTGCTGGAAGCAGAGCTCTTCCTGAAGCTTTTTGCTCCTGTTCCATCCATTTTAGGACGAACTCAAGGCTAATCCCCGCCAATTCATTGGCGGGATACAGCCCGTATCTACGACCGTAAGACTTGTTAAGCAATAAATTCTATATCTCAAAAATGCCTAAAGTGTTTCGTTATAGATTGAAGCCAACAAAGATCCAAATTGCCATATTGAACAGGCATCTTGATCTATGCCGGTGGGTCTATAACGAAACACTTGCTTTGCGAAAGAATGCTTGGGAGCAAGAAGACCGATCAATAAGTTACTTTGAGTCCAAGAGGATGCTTCCTATCTGGAAAGATGCAAAGCCAGAGCTTAAAGAAGTTTACTCTCAAGTTCTCCAGGAATCTGTCCAGCGGGTAGACCTAGCTCTCAAAGCCTTTTTCAGAAGGGTCAAAAATGGAGAATTTCCAGGGTATCCTCGTTTCAAGGGCAGAGGCTGGTACGATAGCATCACCTATCCGCAGAGTGGTTTCTCTCTAAATGACAATATCCTGCATCTCTCTAAGATCGGAGATATCAAAGTCTGGCTCCATCGCCCTATTGAAGGAACCATTAAGCGCCTGA